>Ga0255770_10000391_pt1 | contig 40865 bp, 37 predicted proteins | sample 071ome_22_FD_179968 | JGI IMG/M metagenome (GOLD analysis project Ga0255770, IMG submission 179968) | Coastal salt marsh microbial communities from the Groves Creek Marsh, Skidaway Island, Georgia - 071404AT metaG (version 2) | ecosystem: Environmental > Aquatic > Marine > Intertidal zone >...
GACGCCGGCCAGGAACAGGGCAATCAGGGCGATCAGGCCGAGGTAGTCATTCATGTAGCCCAGAACTTCACCGAGGTCCTCGCTTTCTTCCTGGTGTGTGGTCATGGAGAGGCGGCGGGTATCCCGGTAAACGGATTCTTCCATCTCGCGGAAGCGGTCCTCAAGTTCGCGATAGTCGTAGGTGTAGCTGTCCGGCAGACGGTAGAAGCGCGAATAGGTGATGCGGCTGCCGAGCTGAATCAGGCCGGTGCTGGCGATCTGGTCCAGGCCCATGTAGATGGCGGGGAAGTTCGACATCACGGAAATGGTGCTGCTCGGATCTTCCAGGATGACATCGGCAATGGTGAATTCGCGCTCGCCGATTTTCAGGGTGTCGCCGATGTCCAGGTCTAGGATCACCATCAGGTCGCGGGCCACCCAGATGCTGTCACTGCTGATCAGGCGCTGGCGCGCATCACTAAGCGATACCGGGCCGGATTCCTGCAGGACGATTTCGCCGTACTGCGGGTAATTGTCATCGATGCCGATGAGTGTGCTCATGCGGGTGTTCTCGTTGCCTGCCACCATGGACAGGAAAGAGATCTGGTCGGAGCGGGAGATGATATCGGTTTCGAGAATGGACTCCGACAGCTGGTGCTCCTGCTCGGTGAGCGCAAAGCGCGAGGAGACCTGGATGTCGGCGGTGAGAATGGACTTGGAATTGTTTTCCAGGTGCTGGTCGATGGAGCTCTTGAAGGAGTCCAGCGCAATGAAACCGATCAGGCCAATACCCAGGTTCAGCACAAAGAACAGGCTGAAGCGAAAGTTGTTGGTGATTTCCTTGAAGGCGAGTTTTAGCCAGAGCATAGTTGCCTACCTGATCCTGAACACGGTGTAGGCCGGAAGAGGGCGAAGCCCGTCATCCGGCGATAGCACGATCTCTGAATGCAGTTATTGTTCTCCAATCTGTAAGAACCGCCGGATGACGTCCCTGCGTGACTCTACCGGCCTACAAAAGAATTCACACAAACCGGCCATCCTGCAATCGTTGCTGGCGGGCGCAGCGCTTGGCCAGTTCCTCGTTATGAGTGACGAAAAGCATGGTCATGCCGTGGCGGTCCACGAGGTCAAAAATCATGTCACTGACGATATCCCCGGTGCTGCTGTCGAGGTTGCCGGTGGGTTCGTCAGCCAGCAAGATGCTCGGCCTGACCACCATGGCGCGGGCGATGGCCACACGCTGGCACTCACCGCCGGAGAGCTGGTGCGGAAAATGGCCCATGCGCTTGCCCAGGCCGACCTGTTCCAGGGCCTCGCGGGATTTGTCCTCGGCGTCCGGGTCCTTGAACAGGTCCAGGGGCAGGCTGACGTTTTCCAGCGCCGTCAGATGCGACATCAGGTGAAACTGCTGGAAGATGATGCCGATGTTCCTGGCGCGGAATTTCGACAGAGCTTCCTCGTCCAGGTCCTGCATGTCCTGGCCGTTGAGAATGATGGCCCCGGAGGTGGGACTGTCGAGACCGGCCAGCAGGGTCAGGAAGGTTGATTTGCCACTGCCTGACTGCCCGAGAATGGCCAGGGTTTCCCCCTGTTCCATGTCCAGGTTCAGGTTTTTCAGGACTTCGATGGGCTCCAGGTTGGCGGCCGTGCGGAACGTCTTACACAGGTCTTTGATTTGCAGGATCATCTGGTCATTTCGGCAAACTAAAAGGCTGAAAGGATAAAGCAGTCACCGGGCCCGGGCAATGCAGCTGGTGATTTTGCTGTAAATGTGCGGCTTACCCCTGTGCAGACCGGAGCTTGCCGTGCGTTAATACGGTTTTGAAGCCATTTTCTGACACGACTAACAGGCAGACTCGCTGTGTGCACCCTGACCATCTACAGCGGCAAGAAACGCTGCGTGGTGACTATGAACCGGGATGAACGTCGCTCTCGCAAGGAAGCAGGTGTCCTTCATTCCCGCACGCAAAATGGCGTGCGCCTGTTTTACCCGGTGGATCTTGTCAGTGGCGGCACCTGGTTCGGAGTCAACAGCCATGGTGTCACATTATGCCTGCTTAATCGCTACCAGGCGCCGCAAAAAGACAAGGCGGTTTCCCGTGGCGACATCATTCCGGCCGCGCTGGCCCGGGGCAAGGCCGAATTCGTCAGCGCCTGGCTGCAGCAGCTGGATCACGCCCGCTACAACCCCTTCGATATTTTCCTGGTCACCCGCAAGCAGGTTATCCAGTACTCCTGGGGTGGTGTTACGTACGCATCACGGACGCTGGATTTCAAACACTGGTTCCTGTTCGCCTCCTCAGGCATGCACACGGAGGAGGTGATTGCTTTCAGACAGAACTTTTTCCAGGCCTGGCATGAGGAAATCGGCAAAAAGCTGACCGATCCCGATGAAATCCTGCGTGGCTTTCACCTCATCCAGATCGATGGCATGGAAAGCCATTCACCCCTGATGGAGCGCGAATTCTCACATACGAAAAGCATCATCCAGGCCGACTTCAATGCCAGGGCCATGCAGCTGAAATACCTGCCGAACGTCCTTGATCACTTTCCCGTTTCCCCGCTGGGGGAGATGCAAACGGAAAACATCACGATATCGAAGGGATGACGAAAAGGCTGGCAGGGCAGGGTTATCGACCGTGTTCGATAAAAGGATAAAAGGATACAGCGTCAGCTTGCCACAACGGCTGCGCGAGGACGGTTTGTTGCAGGCCGGAAAAGACCCACAGGGCCGTCATCCGGCAAGCAGTACCTTGAGGTATGTGCGTAGGTCGGCATAGGCCCAAGGGGCCGTTTGCCGACAAGGGACGCGGCCCTGAATCAGGATCCGGGCAACAACGGCTTTAGGAATTCATACACATGCCCGGCCACGATCCGGGCACCCTCTGCATTGGGATGAATGCCGTCGGCCTGGTTGAGCTCGGGTACCGCCGCCACATCCTGCAACAGGAACGGCATCAGAGGAATATTGTATTCCCGGGCCAGGTCGGGAAACACGGCGGCAAACGCCGTGGTGTATTCGGGACCCATGTTGGGCGGTACCAGCATGCCGGTAATTACCACCTCGACGCCGTTGTCCCGGGCGAACACGATGGTCCGGGCCAGGTTGGCCTTCATCTCCGCGATGTCCAGTCCGCGCAGGCCATCATTGGCCCCCAGCGACAGCACCAGCAGGTCCGGCTGTGAGCGGATATACCACTGCATGCGGCTCAGGCCGCTGGCTGACGTGGAGCCGCTGACACCGGCATTGATGATGCGTACGTGGTCCAGGCCATCGGCGGTCAGTTTGTCCTCGATCAGCGCCGGAAAGGCTTCTTCCTGTTCCAGGCCGAGGCCTTCGGTGAGGGAGTCGCCGAGAAAAACGATCGTGTATTCATCCTGTGCCCATGCCGTTGGCAGGCACAGTGACAGGAGCAGGAGGGCAGTCCATTTCAGGAAATTCGGGCAAGGTGTCGTCATGGTATTCGGTAAATCATCTGCTCCGGAAAGCGTGTTAAAATTCGCCCGCATTTAGGCTGACGCTCAGCAAGTCTAACGTATTCTGTGACTGGTGACCGCACTGCGGGCAAAACCTTGCAGTCCCGAATGCGGTAACAATACGCTAGCCACGTAAACAGAAAGCCGTTTCTAGGAGTACACCCATGCCTGTCATTCGCCAGGAAGACGTTATCCAAAGCGTCGCCGACGCCCTCCAGTTCATTTCCTATTATCACCCGCTGGATTTCATCCAGGCCGTGCACCGCGCCTATGAGCGTGAGGAGTCACAGGCGGCCAAGGACGCCATGGCGCAGATTCTCATCAACTCGCGCATGTGTGCCGAGGGCAAGCGCCCGATCTGCCAGGATACCGGCATCGTCACGGTGTTTGTCAAAGTCGGCATGAACCTGCAGTGGCGGGGCGACATGGCGCTTGAGGACATGATTAACGAGGGCGTACGCCAGGCCTATACCCATCCGGACAATGTCCTGCGTGCCTCGATCCTGAACGATCCCGCCGGTGCTCGCAAGAACACTGGTGACAACACGCCGGCGGTCATCCACACCTCGATCGTGCCCGGCGACACCCTGGACATCACTGTGGCGGCCAAGGGCGGCGGTTCCGAAAACAAGGCCAAGATGGTCATGCTCAATCCCAGCGACGATATTGTCGAGTGGGTGCTCAAGACCGTGCCGACCATGGGCGCGGGCTGGTGTCCGCCTGGCATGCTCGGCATCGGCATTGGCGGTACGGCGGAGAAAGCGGCCCTACTGGCCAAGGAAGCCCTGATGGACCCGGTGGATATCGATGAGCTGCGCGCCCGTGGCCCGGCTAACCGCATCGAGGAGCTGCGCCTGGAACTGATGGCGAAGGTCAATGATCTCGGCATCGGTGCCCAGGGCCTGGGTGGCCTGACCACGGTGCTGGACGTGAAGATCAAGGATTACCCGACCCATGCCGCGTCTCTGCCGGTGGCCATGATTCCCAACTGTGCTGCGACCCGCCACGTGCATTTTGTGCTGGATGGCTCTGGCCCGGCTGCACTGACGCCACCGAAGCTGAGCGACTGGCCGGAGATCACCTGGGATGTCGGTCCCTCCGCCAGGCGCGTCAACCTGGACACCGTCACTCGCGAGGAAATTGCGACGTGGCAGCCCGGGGAAACCCTGCTCCTGTCCGGCACTATGCTTACCGGTCGTGATGCCGCCCATAAACGCATCCTGCAGTTGCTCGACAGCGGTGAAGGACTGCCGGCGGGCGTCGACCTGAAAGACAAGTTCATTTATTACGTCGGTCCGGTCGACCCGGTGCGTGATGAAGTGGTTGGCCCGGCCGGTCCCACGACCGCCACGCGCATGGACAAGTTCACCGATGCCATGCTGGAAAAGACCGGCCTCATGGGCATGATTGGCAAGGCGGAGAGGGGACAGGTGGCCGTTGATGCCATCAAAAACCACAAGGCAGTCTACCTGATGGCCGTGGGCGGTGCCGCTTACCTGGTGTCAAAAGCGATTCGTGAAGCACGAGTTGTGGCCTTTGAGGATCTGGGCATGGAAGCCATCCACGAATTCGTGGTGGAGGAAATGCCGGTGACCGTGGCGGTCGACAGCCGCGGCAGCTCCGTCCACCAGACCGGTCCTGCCGAATGGCAGCACAAGATTCAGCAAGCGCGGGTTGTTGAGGTGAAATAGAACGAGGCACAAAAGGAGGAAAGGAGCAAGGGAGGAAAGGATAAAGGGGAGAAAGCTTTATATCCGAGTTGATAGTCGCTATTAGCACCAAAAAACGAGAGTCAAAATAGCGGCCATAATCTTCACGGTAGCACTGCCGCCCTTTTCTCCATTTCTCCTTTCCTCCCTGACTCGTTTTTTTCTTCCTTTATCGATTCCCGGAAATCTTTTATCTTGCTCCTAATCGCCCCCGCCCTCCCAGGAGCAAAAATAATGAAAACCCTGATCCCGGCGCTGTTGTGTTTTGCCTTGCCTGCCTTTGCCCAAACCGCTGACCCTGAACAGGGCGAGCGTGTCTTCGGTGAATACTGCACCCGCTGCCATATCCCGCTTGAAATCCGCACCCGCCTGCATAATGACTGGGTGGGGCGTCCCGTCAGTGAACTCTTGCAACGCATTGTCACCACCATGCCCGGCGAAGCCGCCGGCACACTCACCGCGCAGCAATATCGTGATGTGACTGCCTACGTGATGGCCATCGGCGATGTCGGCACGCGCTTGCCCGATCTGGCCAATGATCCGGATGCCAGGATCATTACCCGTGGTGAAGACCGGGCCGCTCCGGCGCCGGAAGTGGCCTGGGCCCATTTCAACGGCGACAGCTTTGCCAACCGTTATTCCCCGCTGGACCAGATCGATGTCGGTAATTTTGCTGACCTGAAAATCGCCTGGCGCCTGAGCACTGAAAATTTCGGCCCGGTCACTGAAGGCCAGAGTGTTACCTCCCCGCTGATGGCCAATGGCGTACTTTATGCCACCGCCGGCGTCACCCGGAATGTGATGGCACTGGATGCGGCAACCGGGCAGTTGTTGTGGCTTTGGCGGCCACAGGAAGGCGAGCGCTTCAATGTCGCCCCGCGCAAGGGCTCGGGCAAGGGGCTGGCGTACTGGACTAACGGCCTGCGCGAGATCATCTTTACGGTCACGCCCGGTTATTACCTGGTGGCGCTCAATGCCCGCACCGGCCTGCCGGTGGAGGAGTTCGGTGCCGGTGGCTGGGTGGACCTGCAGCAGGGCCTGCGCCTGGGGCCGGGCCGCGAAGATCTGGATATCGGCCTGAGTTTTCCGCCGCTGGTGGTCGACAACGTGGTCGTGGTGGGGGCTTCTCACCTCGTGTCAGTACGCCCGCCCAGCGCCGCCAACGTGAAGGGGGATGTGCGCGGGTACGACGCCACCACGGGAGAACTGCTTTGGACCTTTCACACCATTCCGGAACCCGATGAATTCGGCGCGGAAACCTGGCTCGGCAACTCCGCCGAGTACACGGGCAATACCGGCGTATGGACGCATATGTCCGCCGATCCCGCACTGGGGCTGGTCTACCTGCCGGTGGAGACGCCTACCGGCGACCAGTACGGTGGTGACCGTCCCGGCGACAACCTGTTTGGCAATTCCCTGGTGGCCCTGGATTACCGTACCGGGGAAAGGCGCTGGCATTACCAGCTGATTCACCATGACATCTGGGACTGGGATATTCCGCAGGCGCCCATCCTGGCCGACATGCCTGATGGTCGCAAACTGGTGGTGCAGCTGACCAAGCAGGGTATCGCATACGTGTTCGACCGGGTGACCGGCGAACCGGTCTGGGACATCGTGGAAATCCCGGTGCCGCAGTCGGATGTGCCCGGTGAGTCGACCTCGCTGACGCAACCGGTGCCGGTGAAACCGCCTCCCTTCGTACGCCAGCAACTGACCGAGGCAGAACTGATCGACTTCACCCCGGCGTTGCGCGAACAGGCCCTGGCGCATGTCAGCAACTTCCGACTGGGCGGCCGTTTCACCCCGTCGTCGCGGGTGGATGACCCCGATGGCACGCAGGGCACGATGGGCTTGCCCAGTCCCGTGGGCGGTGCCAACTGGCAGGGTGGCGCCTACGATCCTGATACCGGGATTGTCTACGCTACCTCCCGGGAGATGGCTTGGAACTTTTCCCTGGAACCCGGCGGTGACAATTCATCCGTGGCCTGGATTGCCGGACCCAATCCGAACACGATTGACGGCCTGCCGCTCATTCGCCCGCCCTGGGGCCGCATCACGGCCATCGACCTGAACAGTGGTGAGGAACTCTGGTGGATACCTAATGCCGATACGCCCGCCGCCGTGGAGAATCATCCGGCGTTGCAGGGTGTGGATCTGCCGCGCACAGGCAGCAGCAACCTGGCCGGCATACTGCTGACCAAAACCCTGCTCATCAGCGGTGAGGGCAGCGGCGGCAAACCGCTGCTGCGGGCTCACGATAAGGCCAGTGGTGACATTGTCGCCGAGGTAAACCTGCCCGCCAGCCAGACCGGCATGCCGATGACTTATATGCTGGATGGTAAACAGTACCTGGTGGTGACCGTCAGCGGCGGGGGAAAATCCGAAATTGTTGCACTCTCACTGCCGGACTGATTTGCTATTATCTGGCTTCTGTTACCGCGACTTACACGGGGGAAGTCATGTCTGATCGCGAAGCCCTGGTTGCCCGCCTGGAAAAACTCGATGCCTGCGCCGTCTCCGATGCGCTGGATGCCGTCAAACTCAAGGGTGCCCATTCCGGCCTGCCACGCCGTTCCACCAATCGCCGCATCGCCGGTACGGTCATGACCGTCAAGCTGCATGACCAGGAACCCACCGGCGGTTCCAAACGTCATCTGGGTACTGCTGCCATCGATGCTGCAGATGATCACACCGTGATCGTGGTCGAGCAGCGCACCGGCATCGATTGTGCCGGCTGGGGCGGCGTGCTGGCCAATGCCGCCAGGGTCAAGGGCGTGCGCGGCGTCATCATGGAAGGTCCAGCACGCGACATCGACGAATACGAGGAAATCGGCTTTCCGGTGTTCTCCCGCTACACCACCCCGCATACCGCCCGGGGACGGGTCTGGGAGCAGTCCTTTGGTGATCCCGTCATGGTAGGTGACGCAAAAGTCTGTGCTGGTGACTATGTCATTGCCGATGCCAGCGGCGTCTGTTTCATCCCGGCCGCCCGTGCGGAGGAAGTCATTGCCATCGCCGAGAAGGTGGCGGAGAAGGAACGTCTCATGACCGCCGATGTCCTGGCCGGCAAGCCCGTGTCAGAAGTCATGGGCACCAATTACGAAGACATGCTGAAGAACAGTTAAGCCTTACATTCGCAGCTGAAGCCGCTCCTACACCAGATCTGTGAAATCCGTAGGAGCAGCTTCAGCCGCGAACAGAATAACAACAGGAAATAAGAGAATGCCTGACAAGAATGTAGATCGCGCCGCCAGGCTCGACACCGCCACCCTCAGCGATGCCCTCGACAAGCTGCGCATCAGCGGCCAGTGCCTGGGCATCAAGCCGCGCGACCACAACTTCCGCCTGGCGGGCAGGGCTTTCACCGTCCTGTACGGACCCCTGGATGCGAATAATCCCGGCACCGTCGGTGATTTCATCGACAAGCTGGATGAAGGCACCGTGGTGGTGATTGACAACGGCGGTCGTGAAGATGCCACTGTCTGGGGCGACATCCTGACTTACCTGGCCGACAGGAAAAAACTGGCCGGGACGGTCATCGATGGCGCCTGCCGCGACGTCCATTTGTGCCTCAAGCTGGGTTACCCCATCTACAGCCGTTCCTACTCCATGCGCACCGGCAAGGACCGTGTGCAGGTTGACGGTGAGCAGGTGCCCGTGAATATCGGCGATGCCCGCGTGCTGCCCGGTGACCTCATGCGCGGTGATGCCGATGGCGTCGTCTGCATTCCGGCTGCCCGCGAGGACGAAGTGCTGGCGGTGGCCGAGCAGATCGATGCCGCTGAAAACCAAATAAGGAAATACCTTGAAGACGGCAAGACCATTACCGAGGCCCGTGCCGAGATGAAGTACCATTCGCTGCAAACGCCTGATAAATAGCGTAGGCGGGATACAGGATACAAGATGCAAGATACAGGGAACGACACGTTGGCCACACAGCGATTATTTTTAGGTCGGATGAGCGCAGCGCCATCCGACGTTTACCCGCGAATGAATTTAAAAAAGATGTAAGGGGAACAACCTTGATTATCGATTGTCACGCCCACACCAGCGCACCACCGCAGTTGGCCATCTACAAGGCCGGCCTGGTTTCTCATCGCGGCTCGCACGGTCGCGGCAAGGTGAATTACACCGACGAGCAGCTGATCGCGGCATGGCACAAGAAAGAGATGGCGCCCTGTGGTCACATCGAGCACATGGCCAACAACGGCCTGGACATGCAGCTGGTGTCGCCGCGGCCGTTCCAGACCATGCACTCGGAAAAACCGGGCTACCTCGTGGCGTGGTATATCCACGAGGTGAACAAGATCATTGCCGACAGCGTACGCCTGTTTCCGGGCAAGTTTTTCGGCATCGGCGGCCTGCCGCAGCAGGGCGGGGAACCGGTCGATGTGGTCTTTGAGGAAATGGAATACTGCATCAAGGAACACGGCTTCAAGGGCTTCCTGCTGAATCCCGATCCCTATGAAAACGACGGCAACAAGGCACCGCCCATGGGTGACCGCTACTGGTATCCGCTGTATGAAAAAGCCTGTGAATACGATGTGCCGCTGCATATCCACACCGCCGGTTCGCGCAACCCGCAGCGTGAACCGTACAGCCTGTATTTCGTGAATGAAGAGACCACCGCCGTGTATGGCTTCGTCAATTCCGATGTCTTTACCGATTTCCCCGACCTGAAGATTGTCGTCTCCCATGGCGGCGGCGCCATGCCGTACCAGATCGGCCGCTTCAATGCCGGTACTGCCCGCTCCGGCGCGCAGAGCGGTGATGGCAAGGGCCTGTTCATCGACCGCATGCGCAACCTGTATTTCGACACCGTGCTGTACAGCAAGGAAGCGCTGGAGCTGCTGATCAAGGTGGTTGGTGTGGACCGTGTCATGTACGGCTCCGAGTGTCCGGGTGTGGGCTCGTCCATCAATGCCGACACCGGTGAGTGTTATGACAAAACCGTGCCGCTCATCGAGAGCATCGACTGGCTCACGGACGCTGACAGGAAGATGATTTTCAGCGGTACCGCCAACCAGGTCTTTAACCTGGGCCTCAAGGATTAACCCCCGAACGGGGAGGCCCTGAAAGGGCCACGGGACAGACCCCACAGGGCTCTGTCCCTGTCTCGCAGAGCATATAAATATGGCAAACATCGTCCTCGGTTTATGGTCGACACACGGCCCCATCCTCAACACCACGCCTGAAGAGTGGATGCTGCGTCTCATCAACGACAAGCGCATCCCGCACTGGTTTCAGGGCAATCAGTATTCCTTCGAGGAACTGGTCGCACTGCGCAGGGACGAGAATTTTGCCGCACAGATCACCCTGGAAGAACGCACCCGCCGCCATGCCCGCTGCCAGGCGGGCGTGGCCAAACTGGCTGAAGCCTGGAAAGCCGCAAAACCGGATGTCTGCGTGATCATGGGTAACGACCAGCGCGAGCTGGTGCTGCCCAGCCTGCAGCCGATGTTTACCGTCTATCACGGCGAAACCTTCTGGCAGAAACCGCTGCCGGAAGAGCGGGCTGAAAAGCTGCCGGTGGGCATCAAGGAAAGTGAATGGGCCTACCGCCCTGAAGATGACAAGGTCTGGCCGGGGTTGCCGGAACTGGCCCAGCGCGTGATCAGCAAGGGTCAGGAGCAGGGGTTTGATTTTGCCGCGTCCCTGGAATGGCCCGACATGGGTCCCGCTCATCACCACATCGGTACCCCACATGCCTTCAGCTGGATCATCCGGCGCGTCATGGAGGACCATGTCATTCCGGTCCTACCCATGATTACCAATACCTTTTTTCCGCCCAACCAGCCCACGGCGAAACGCTGCTTCGAGATGGGCAGGCTGGTCGGAGAGTGCATCAAGCAATGGGATACGGACCTGAAGGTCGCGGTGATCGGTTCCGGTGGCATGAGCCACTTCACGATTGATGAAACCTTCGACAACAATTTCCTGAAGGCCCTCAAAGCACGCGACCAGGCCTTCCTCACCGGCATTGCGCAAAACATTCTGCAGCAGGGCACCTCCGAAATGCGCAACTGGATTGCGGCCGCCGGCGCCCTGTTTGATACCGATCTGGATGGCGATACCATCGATTACATTCCTTGCTACCGCAGTGAGGCAGGGACTGGTACCGCGCAGGGTTTTGTCACCTGGCAGTAGGTGTTTAACCCCGCAGGTCGGCATAGGCCTGCAAAGCCGTTTGCCGACATGACATCATGAGTGCGCCGGTTAGGCGGGATTTGTCAGCAAACGGGTCTGCGACCCTAGGCCGACCTACGGAGTGCAGCGTTAATTCAGCAAAGATTGTGCAACGGGATGCAGCCCAAAACCGATGTGATACCATCTTGGCGAAAACAGGTCACGGGGTTGGGGGGAACTTTGAAACTGACATCATTCATTGCCGTTTTAATGACGCTGCTCATGTCCTTGGCGACAGGTGTGGCAACGGCCCAGGAAGGCCATCCAATAAAAGGCACCTGGCGCGGCACCATCGACATGGGTAGTGATACCCGCAACCTGGTCATCATCATGGATTATGACGGTGACAGCATCTCTGGCATGATCAACCCGGGCCGCTCCTCCTACCGTTTCAGCTCATCTGCACTGGATGCGCCCAACTGGACCCTGCATGCCACAGCCGAAACCCGTGACGGTGTCGCGGTCAGCATGACGGGCACACTGCATGAGATCGGCGCGCGTAATCGCTACTTGGAAGGCACCTGGTCCGAGGCCGGCAGGCAGTATCCCTTCCGCATCACTCGCGAATAATAACGACACGAGACATTTTTTTCACCAGGGGAATCGCCATGGACTCAGCCACCAAAGCCGAACTGAAAGACAACTGGGTGGTGCTGTTCGTCGCCTTCATGCTGGTCTTCATCTCCTTCGGTGTGCCCAATTTTTCGCTGCCCTGGATCTATGAACCCGCAATGGCGGAATTCGGCTGGAGCAATGCCCAGGCCAATGGCATCTCCACCTCCAAGTTTCTGGTCGGGGCTGCCGCCGCGCTCGGCATGGGCATCATGATCGACAAGTTCGGGGGCAAGGTTTCCGTGCTGTTGGGAACTCTGAGTGGTGGCCTGGCCATGGCCATGTTTCTCTTTGCCACCAATCTCGGCATCTATTACTTGGCCGGTGCCATGCTCGGCCTGTCCGCCTCTTCCATTGTGGCGGCCATGAAGGTCGTGGTGTCACGGCTGATCAGCATCAACCAGGGGCTGGCCATCGGCATCGTCCTTGGTGGGACCAGCACGGGTCAGCTGTTCATGCCCTGGGTGTGGGGCACCTTGCTGGAAGCCGGCGTGAACTGGCGTGAAATCTTTGCCTGGTTGAGCCTGGGCTCATTCCTGATCTCCACGCCCCTGTGGCTCATTTTCATGGCCCAGAAAGGCGTCAAGCAGGATGCCATCAACGCCAGCTCCAGGGGACATGCCGATGGCCTGTCCATGTGGGGCCATTTCAAGGAAGTGTGCCAGGAGAAAGGTTTCTGGTTGCTGGCCCTGTCCATCTTCCTGGTCTCTGCGGTGGACCAGGCCATGATGCAGAACTACGTGACCTTCCTGCGGGCCGATCGCGGCCTGAACTATCGTGAATTTGCCTGGCTGGTGAGCCTGGTTACCTTCCTGGCCATTGCCTCCAAGATGGGCTCCGGCTGGGTCTACGACCGTTTTTCCATTCCCGGCATCCGGGTGTTCTACTTCCTGCTCGGCGTGTCCGTGATCCTGGCGCTGCCGGTGGCCGGCGTCATGACACTGACCCTGTTCCTGGTGGTGCGCAACATTGCCCATGGCGGCATGATCGTGGAAGCGCCTGTCATCACCAAGCATTACCTGGGGCCGCGTAATCTCGGCATGACCATCGGCATCGTATCGGTTTTCGTGAACCTGGGTTTTGCGGCGGGACCGCCCATGCTTGGCTGGTTGTATGATCTGAACGGCAATTACACCATGGGCTTTGTCATCTATTCGGGCGTGGCCATCCTGGCCTGCTGCCTGCTGTTACCCCTGAAACCGCGCTACTGGTCGCCCCCGAGCAAGCGGAAAACAGACGTCGCTGATAACGTGGCCATGCAGCCGGCCGGCGCCTGATACTTTCCTCTCACCCTGCCCCTTTTTCCGCGGGCACTGGCGCTTTGCCGGTGCCGAGCTGTTTGTCAGCCTCGTCCAGCAAATGCCCATAGAGCCGGTAGTACAGCGTGATCCAGAAAGGTGACAACAGGGTGGTGTAGGTTATGACCATGATGACTGCGGTATCGATGCTGTTATCAAAAATACCGCTGCTCACCCCCAGGTCGGCGTTGGCGCCAATTGACCTAGCGCATGGCCAGATCAATCAGGTGGCCCGGTCACTGATCAGGCCGCAGCGACCGGAGCGGTAGGGAAACTCAGGACGAGAGAGTGGCGTGCCGTAACAAGGCAAAGCCGGGTTTACTGCACCAGGCTTTCGCTGCCCATCATGTGGAACTGGTCGATGTTGTTGTCCTGGCAGAAATACTCGATGAACTCGATGCCAGGGTCCCATGTCTTGGTCCACACGGTGGACCAGGGTGCCGTGTAGGCCTGGGGATCATCGATGGTGATTTCATAGCGCAGGGTATCCATCTGCGGACGCGAGATGCGCTCGGTCAGGTGCATGCTCTCCGTATGCGGATAGCCTTCGCGGTGAATCCAGAAGCGTTCGTTGAAACCGATGGTATCCACCACCAGCGTGTCACCTTCCCAGTGCCCCACGGAGTGACCGAAATAGGAAGGGTTAACGTATTGCGGGTGCTCACTGTTCATGTGAATCTCGCGCCAGGGTCGGGTAGAGCCGCCGGACAGGACGAGGATCTTGTTCATGTGCGGTATCTGCACGATCTGCAGGCCAAAGGGCACGGCGAACTGGCGCGGTCCGCCTGGCGGGGCGCAGCGCACGTGAGGGTCATCCTTGGCGAGAGTGGCCTGGCGGTAATCGTAGAGTGCGCGTGACCAGGGTTTGAACGGCACCTCGTCCGGCGGCGGATAATCGGCGCCGGCGACCATCGGGCCCGGGCCGCGGCCCCACATGCCCAGGCCGTCTTCACCGGCACCCAGGTTGGGGGTGCCGTCAGGCAGGCGTGGTGTCGGGCCGTTCGGATCGTAAGCCTGCGCCATGGCGGCGGCAGACAGCATGGTCAGGGCGAGCAGGGAGTTGGTCAGTATTTTTTTCATGGGCTTGTCCTTCTGCCTGGGCTTAATCCTGCTGGCGGGAAAACAGGCGTTTGCCGGTACTTTCCATGACGACGCGGGAGGCGTTCATGGATGGACTGCCGTCGCGGGCCAGGGCGCCTTCGATTTCCAGCATTTCACCGAGAATCAGGTCTTCACGGGTCCAGCCCTGGCGCAGCATCGACACCGGTGAACCCAGTTCGCAGGCCCAGGTAGTGACCTCGCCCGTGGCCTCATCCTCGACATCAATATAGAAGTAGGCATGCGGATTCAGCCATTCCACCTTAACGATGACACCGGTCAGTTCAACACGGGCATCGGCATCGTATTGCGCGGTAAAGGCATGGTGGGCGACAGCGGACGGGCTGCCGAAAGCAAACACGGTGAGGCACAGCAAAGGCATCAGTAGCTGCCGGGCAGTCAGTGTGGTCAGTTTGCGTGACATGATGAGTCTTCCCCCTGGAAAATGCCCGCTTCCCTATCCGGGTGCTGTTGCCGACACCCAGCCTGTTTTAAAAATAACAGGTTGTTTTTAAAGAAGAAAAAAGGCCTGTAAACGCCAAACGCCTCCAGATTATCACATCAACAAGACTTGTCACTAGGCCATCGGTAATTTCACATTTCATCCGCAATGTGCCGTAAAAGCCCAGTAATTCCGCGCCATTACAGCATTCCGTAAACTTTTTTATGCCAACCACCTGCCGGTAAGAATTCCTTAAGAATGCCTTGCTAATCTGCTCAACATCGTAAAAGACGGAGTGCACTCATGAGCACATTGAATAGCCGTACCACAGCAGGCCCTCTGGCCAATCCCGAACGGGAGGCCTTGCTGGGACGTGTATTGGCACCGGCGCCAGTATTCACCCTGCATCACCGTGATGATGCCGAACGGGAACAGGTGGAGCGTTTTGTGGGTGAGCGTTTCCAGCGCGACTACGGCGCCGATATTCATGAATTCATGCCCGACCTCCTGTCCATGCGCTGCCTGAACAGCTTTTCCGGTGTCATCGGCATGCGTCGTGCTGCCGGTGCCACGTTGTTCCTGGAGCAGTACCTGGACTGTCCCATCGAGCAGTTGCTTGCTGATGTTTCCGGCCAAGCCATTGCCCGTCGCGACGTTGTCGAAATCGGCAACCTGGTCGCAGGGCGCAAGGGACCGAGCCAGTTTGTGTTTCTCATCATGGCGACGCTGCTGCATGAAGCCGGCATCCGCTGGATCACGTTCACCGCCACCCGCTCCCTGGCCAACAACCTCGGCAAACTGGGTTTTCCCATGCTGAAACTGGCCGACGCTTCCAGCGCTTGCCTGCCAGAAGCCGCCGCCGAGGAGTGGGGCAGTTATTATCACACCCAACCCTGTGTCTATGCCGGCAGTCTCGAAGGCGCCATGGTAATCGCCCGGCGCCGGCCTCTTTTTCGCAAGGCCATGGCGGTGTATCGCCGCCAGATCCGCCAACTGGCACAGGACTTCAGGGGGTAAGCTGTCATGGCTGATTTGCTGACCACACTGCAAACGCGTCTGCCTGCACAACACGTGGTGCTGGCTACCCCGGACCAGCACATCACCAGCGAGACACTGACCGTCATGGCGGACGCGCTGACCGCCAGGCTGCGTTCCCACCAGATCAAACTGCTGGTGCTGTATGCGGACAACGGCCCGGCCTGGGTCGTGGCAGACCTGGTCTGCCAGCGTCTTGGCATCTGCCTAGTGCCGCTGCCCACCTTTTTTTCGCCACTGCAGATTCGCGCCACTCTGGCCCGTTGCAATGCCCGCTGGCTGCTCACCGATAGCCCTGATGCGCTGCGTGCCATGGTGGCATCGCGTGAGGATGTCGCTCATGACCAGATCGATCTGCACCTGTGCCGCCTTGATAACGACACCGGCAATACCCCGGCACTGCCTGATAACACGGGCAAGATTACATTCACCTCCGGCTCGACCGGTGATGCCAAGGGGGTATGCCTGTCCAATGCCCAGCTGCTGCGACAGGCCGAAGCCCTCAGCCAGGTGGTAGCCCTGGAACAACCGACCCATCTGTGCCTGCTGCCACTGAGCACCCTGCTGGAAAATGTCGCAGGTGTGTATGCGCCCCTGCTGGCCGGCGGCACGGTCATGGTGCCTTCGCTGGCCGCGATGGGTTACCAGGGCAGTCGCCTGAGCGAGCCGGAAAAATGCCTGGCCATGATCAGCCGTACCCGTCCCGACACCCTGATCCTGATTCCCGAACTGCTGAAGTTGCTGGTGGCATCCGTGCGCGCCGGCTGGCAGGCGCCGGACAGTTTCAAATTCATCGCTGTCGGTGGCAGCAAGGTGGGAACCGCGCTGTTACAGGAAGCCTGGGCACTCGGTTTGCCGGTCTATGAAGGTTACGGTTTGTCCGAGTGTGCCTCGGTAGTCAGTTTGAATACCCCGACCAGCCTGCTGGCCGGCAGTTGCGGCAAAGTGCTGCCACACCTTAACGTGGAAGCCCGTGGTGGTGAACTGGTGGTATCCGGCAACGCCATGCTGGGTTACATGAACCAGCCCGACAGCTGGTATCCCGATGCCATTCATACCGGTGACCTGGGCTATTGCGACAGCAACGGCTACCTGCATCTTTCAGGTCGCCGCAAGAACCTACTGATCTCCAGTTACGGCCGCAACATTTCCCCGGAATGGCCCGAAAGTGAATTGCTGGCCAACCCACGGCTGCAGGATGTGGTGGTGTTTGGCGACAGCCAGCCCTATTGCGTGGCCCTCATCAGTGCCCGTGATCCGCATCTGTCCGATGCCGACATCCAGGCGTGGGTCGACACCGTCAACATGCATCTGCCGGATTACGCCCGCATTAGGGACTGGTACAGACTTGAACAACCGCTGGCAGCCCAGCCGGGTCTGTTGACTGCCAACGGGCGCCCAAAACGGGACGCCATCGCACAGAAATACGCCACGCCACTGGCCGCGCTCTACATCGGGGCAGCCACAGACACCATGACACTGCAGAACGACATCAAACAGGAGCAACACCCGTGAGTTTTTACCAGCAACTTGTGCAGGATACCGAGCAGCCCCGTCATCAACTGTTATCGGCACCGATCATCGCCCGCTGTTTCCAGGGCGAGATTGTCCTTGATGACTACGTGGCGTTCCTGGCCCAGGCCTACCACCATGTCAAACACACCGTACCGTTGCTGATGGCCACAGGCGCCAGTCTTGGTGAGGACAAGGAATGGCTGCGCGAAGCGGTGGCGGAGTATATCGAGGAAGAACTGGGTCACCAGGAATGGATTCTCAACGATATCGGCCATTGCGGCTTCGACCAGGAATACGTGCGTCACAGTGCGCCCCATGTCACCACTGAGCTCATGGTGGCGTATGCCTGGGACATGGTGAACCGGGTCAACCCGCTTGGCTTTTTCGGCATGGTGCATGTGCTCGAAGGCACCAGCATCAGCATCGCCTCTCAGGCTGCCGATGTCATCCGCGAAAAACTGGGGCTGCCCAAAAAAGCCTTCAGTTATCTCTATTCCCATGGTGCGCTGGACCAGGATCACATCGTGTTCTTCGAAGGACTCATGAACCGCATCACGGACCCGTCCGAGCAGCAACAGATCACGCATGCCGCCCGCATGTTTTACCGGCTCTATGGCGATATCTTCCGCGGTCTGTCACCGGATCACGGCATTCCCCGTCTGGCCACTGCGGCCTGACAGCAACCAGCAAAGGGCAAAGGAGAAGTCATGAACCTGCACGATAAACTCATACTGGTCACCGGTGCCGATGGCGGCATCGGGACAGCCCTGTGCCAGGCGCTGTCAGCTCAGGGTGCCCGGCTGGTGCTGACCAGTACCGGCCATGACAGCCTGTCCGGGCTTGCCGGTAACCTTGGCACGCCGGCCGGTATCGTGGCTGCCGATATCGGCACGGCTGAAGGGCGGGCCGCTATTGTGTCGGCCTGTGAGTCATTGGGCGGCATTGATGTGCTGGTCAACCTGGCCGGCGTCCTCGACTTCACGCTGTTTGAACAGCAGCCACCGGAGCGCATTGAGAGAACCCTGCGCATTAATCTGCTGGCACCGATACTGCTGACCCAGGCGCTGTTGCCGCAACTGCGGCAACGCGATGAAGCCACCATTTTGAATGTCGGTTCCATCTTCGGCAGCATCGGGCATCCCGGCTTCGTCACTTACTGTGCCAGCAAGGCCGGCATGAAAAGTTTCACCGAGGCGCTAGGTCGCGAGCTCGCCGATACCGGTATTCGTGTGTCCTACATCGCACCGCGTGCCACCGCCACGGCGCTCAATACCGATCGCGTCAATGCTATGAACAACAAGCTTGGCAATCGCATGGATTCACCGCAGTACGTTGCCGCCCGCATTGTGCACCAGCTGCGCAACGATGGCCTGCTCAGTTACCTGGGCTGGCCCGAGAAGTTATTTGTGCGTATCAACGCCCTGGTCCCGTCCCTGGTACGCAAAGCCCTGGTGAAGCAGTTGGACCTGATCAAACACTTTGCCAATTCGTAAGGAGAACACCATGAAACACCTCATCAAATCCCTCCTGTTTCTGGTCACCGTGACCAGCCTGCAGGTTCAGGCGGGTCTGGACAGTGATGTTGCCCACCTGCAGCAGCGCTGGGCCGAAGTGAATTACCAGCTGGAAGGCAAGACCCAGCTCTCGGAATTCGAGCGCCTGGTGGAAGAAGCCAATAAGGTCACCGCCGCCTATCCGCAGGCAGCCGAAGGCTGGATCTGGAGCGGCATCATCAAGTCGACCTACGCCGGCGCCAAGGGCGGGTTGGGGGCGCTGGCCCTGGCCAAGGCATCCAAGGCGGATCTGGAGAAAGCCATGTCCCTGAATGACAAGGCGCTGGACGGCTCGGCCTACACCAGTCTTGGCACGTTGTACTACAGTGTCCCGGGGTGGCCGGTAGGCTTCGGTGATGATGACATGGCCGAGAAGCTGCTGAAAACCGCACTGACCCTCAATCCGGAAGGCATTGATCCGAATTACTTCTATGCCAGTTACCTGGTCTCGGAAAAACGTTATGACGAAGCCCGCCAGTACCTGGCCAAGGCCTACGATGCCCCGGCCCGCCCGGGCCGCCAGCTGGCCGATGAAGGCCGGCACAAGGAAGTAGGCGAGTTACTGCTTGAGATCAAGGACAAATAAAGTCAGTCAATAGACAGTCTGCTGCATGACCGTTGATGCAGGCTGTGCCCAGCTGGCATAGAATTGCCGCATGCAAATTCTGTTGGTAGAAGATGATCAGCCCTTAGCCCGAGGCCTGCAGCAGGCCCTGGGCAAACAGGGCTACGTGGTCAACCATGTCGGCACCGGTGAAGCGGCGCTCCACGTCATTGAATTCGACCGGCCCGATATCGTCATCCTCGACATCGGCCTGCCGGACATCGACGGCATCACGGTGCTCAAGCGGGCACGCAGCAAGGACAAGGAACTGCCCGTGCTGATGCTCACCGCCCGTGACGGCATCGAAGACAAAGTGGCCGGCCTCGACAGCGGCGCTGATGACTACCTCGCCAAACCCTTCGACATGACCGAGCTGCTGGCACGCCTGCGCGTGCTGGAGCGCCGCATCGCTTCGGTGAAGAGCAATGACATCACCATTGGTGAGGTGTGCCTGGACACGGTCGGGCAGGTGGTGAGCGTTGCCGGCGCACCGGTGGACCTGGCGCGGCGGGAATACATGCTGTTGAAAAGCCTGATGGAAAATGCCGGCCGTGTTCAGACCCGCAGTGTGCTGGAGACGCGGCTGTATTCCTGGGGTGAGGAAGTCTCCAGTAACGCCGTGGAGGTGCATATCCATCGCCTGCGCAAGAAACTCGGCAACGACTTCATCAAGACCATTCGCGGCGTTGGTTACAAGATCAATCCGGAGGCCGGCGGGTGACCTCCATTCGCCTGTTCCTCGTGGCCGGCATCCTGGCCACGCTGACCCTGTTCAATTTTGTCGCGGCCCTGCGCGGTTACCAGTCGAGCATGACCGAGGCCGACCTGCTGTTTGACAATCAGTTGCTCGATTTTGCCAGGCTGGTGGCACGTCTGGATGTGGACGATAACCATGAAGAACTGCGCCTGGGCAACAACCTGGCGTTCCAGGTCTGGCAGGATCATACCCCGCTGGCCATGTCCTATCATGCCCCGGCAGAGCCGGTTACCGCCTTCATGAACGGTTTCGATTACAGCAATTTTGATGGCTACCGCTGGCGCACCTATACCCGTTTCGAACAGACCAGTAACCGGTGGGTGATCGTGGCCGAACGGACCGACCTGCGCTTCGTGCTGGCCGAAAACGTCGTGCTCGAATCCATCCTGCCCATCCTGCTGAGCATCCCGCTGGTTGGCCTGCTGATCTGGCTGATTGTCAGTCATAGCCTGAGTCCGCTCACGGCATTGTCGAAGGAGCTGCGCAACAAGCACGTCAATGACCTGACGCCGGTTAAAACCCGGAATTCACGAAGTGAACTGCAGCAGGTGGTCCAGTCCATCAATGGCTTCATGGCGCGCCTGAGTCAGTCCGTGGAGCGGGAAAAGCGTTTTTCCGCCGATGCCGCGCATGAACTGCGCACTCCGATCAGCGCGTTGAAAGTACAGCTGCACAACCTGTCTGCCGAAATCGATCCCGGCAGTGAATCCTGGCAGCAGTTACAGGAAGGGGTCGAGCGCATGCAACACCTGGTCGAACAGCTGCTGACCCTTTACCGCATGAGTCCCGACAAGTTTGCCGAGAGCAGTCGTGCCGTGGACCTGTATGATATCTGCGAACGCGTGATAGCCCAGCAATACTCCCTGGTGGAAGCGCGCCAGCAACACCTGGCGCTGGAAGGCGAGCACTGCCATATCAATGGCGATGAGTTCGCCCTCGAAACCCTGGTGTCCAACCTGCTCAGCAATGCCAGCAAGTACACGCCTGAGGGCGGCAGTATCCTGGTTAGCGTGACGCCGGCAGGGGGTCGCGCCGTGCTGTTGGTGGAAGACAACGGTGCCGGTATCAGCGAGGCGGAACAGGCACGTATCTTCGAACGCTTCTACCACGCCGAGAAGACCCGCCAGGGTGGTGAGCCACCGGGCTGTGGCCTGGGCCTGACCATCGTCAGTCATGTCGCTGACCTGCATCATGCCGATGTGTCGGTCACGACCTCGTCATTTGGGCAGGGCAGCTGTTTTCGCGTCAGTTTTTCCGGAGTACCCGCATGAAGCTTCTGACCCCGTTCCATCTTGTCTTGCTTTGGCTGCTGCTGGTCTGTGGGCCAGTACATGCTGCCGTGCCCGAGCTGACGCTGGAGATTCGTGACCACCTGTTTTTTCCAGCAACCCTGGAAATCACGGCCAATACCAAGGTGCGCATTGTCATCACCAACAACGACCCGACGCCTGAAGAATTCGAAAGCTATGAAATGAACCGGGAAAAAGTCATTCCCGGCAACAGCAAAACCGTAATCTTCATCGGCCCGTTGCCACCAGGGGAGTATCCGTTCTTTGGCGAATTCTTTCCCCGCACGGCGCAGGGCAAGGTCATTGCACGCTAGGAACGCGAACACACTATGTTTCTCAATACGGTTGTCTTTGTTTTGCACGAACTGCTGGAAGCTGCGCTGTTGCTCAGTCTTCTGCTGGTGCTGAACCGGCTGCTGAACCGCTACAGCACTGAGCAGCTCGTGATTTCACTGTGGTGGGTACCGATCGCCATTGTCATTGGCCTTGCCGGGGCCTGGCTGTTTGCGCATTTCTACTCGCAGGTCTCCGAATGGTTCGACTATGTCGGCTTTGAGGTGACCAATGCCTTCATTCAGATCCTGATCATGCTGGCCCTAATCCTCTTCTGCTACATGTTCAGTATCCGGGCACGCCTGCAAGCAACCGCCACGCTGGCCTGGCTGGCACCGCTCCTGATGATCGTGATGCTGGCACTGGGAATTGCGCGTGAGGTCTCTGAAATCATTCTTTACCTGGATGGTGTTCTGGCCGTACCGGAAAATATTTCGCCCGCGATCCTGGGCACGATCATGGCCACCGGTATCGGTATCAGTAGCGGTATTGTGCTTTACTATGGGCTCGAGGCCATGCCGGTCAGCTGGCGCTTTCGGCTGTGCATGGTGATGCTGGCATTGTTTGCCGGCAATACGGCGTCACAGGCCACAGTGCTGCTGATCCAGGCCGACTGGCTGCCCTATACCGGCCAGGCCTGGGATTCAGCCCAACTGCTGCCGGAGCAATTCGTTATTGGACAGATTCTCTATATCCTCATTGGCTATGAAGCCAATCCTTCCGTGCTGCAGATGTCCCTGTATGCTGTCTTCACGCTGGTGGTTGTCTTCAGTCCCCTGGCGCTGCTGGCTTGGCGCGGCGCCTCGGCAGCAAGCGAGGGTGCCGAATGAGGGCCCGTCGTTGGCAACGCCTGTTGTGGCCGCTGTCCATGCTGTCGGGTCTGGCACAGGCAGACGGCATCGTGGTGGACAAGGTCTATCACCCATACGTGGATGCCCTGGAAACCGAACTGGAATACCGCACCGTTTTCCAGGACCGCCAGCCCAATCTGGTGACGCCGGCGCAGATACACCAGTTGTCCATCGGGCACGCCATCGGCAGTCGTGTGTTTGCCGAGGTCTACGCGGTGGGCGCCAAGAACCGGGCCGGCACCTTCGAACTGGAAGCCTGGGAAGCCGAGGTGAAGTGGCAGCTGACCGAGCAGGGCGAGTATGCGATCGACTGGGGCGTACTGTTTGAATACGAGGACGAAGTCGGTGAAGATATTCGGGAATTCACGATAGGCATCCTCGCGGAAAAGGAGTTTGGCCGCTGGAGCGGAGCCGGCAACCTCATGCTGATCAACGAATGGGGCGATGACATCAACGACGAATTCGAAACGGGGTTGTCGCTGCAGGCCCGCTATCGTTACTCGCAGGCCTTTGAACCCGGACTGGAATTCTATGCCGGTCAGGATTCCCGTGGCATCGGCCCGGTCATCCAGGGTGTTGTTAATGTCGGCATCCGCAAGAACCTGCACTGGGAAGCAGGTGCCATCTTTGGCCTCGGCAGTAAGAGTCCTGACAACAGCTTCCGGTTTTTAATGGAATTCGAATTCTGATTATGTTGAGTGTGGTGTTTGATCCACCTCAAAAAAGCCGCCGGTTTTCCACAAATCGGCCCCAGATTTGCCCTGCCTCGTCTCTAAATGGCCCCCAAGACCCTACACTTAGACTATCGTAAGTAAATGTTAAGTTTAGCTCGTTAGACTTAGCCAAATGTACACAACAACGCGTTACCAGGAGTCAGTGTTGATGATGCAGGAAAAGTTACCGGAAGTGCCGGGCTGGACACGGTTGCTGGGTGTCTGGGCAGGTGTGGGACTGTCCTTGCTGGTGGCAGCCCAGACTGCGCTCGGTGCACACAATGGCCATGAGCCGCTGGCCACCAGCGCCACCCTCGATTTTGCCGCGATATTTGACAGCGCGCTGGCCGCGATTCCCGAATATCAGGAAACCCCTGTGCGTGAGACCCAGGCATCGGATTATGCTGATGCGGCGCAACGCTGGATTTACGGTCAGCCGAGTCTGCAGATGAACTACTACGATGACAGCACGCTGGACAACGTCGGCCTGCGGGAATTCGAATACGGCATACAACTGCCGCTGTGGCGTCCTGGGCAGCGCCAGGCCTCTCGTCAGCTGGGTGAACGTTACAATGACCAGGTAGAGACGTGGAAAACGGATCTCGAGTGGCTGGTGGCAGGACGCGTACGCGGTGCCCTGGCGGCCATGGCCAAAGCCGAACTGGGGCTGTCGCTCCAGACCCAGGCGGTGGCCGATGCCGAGCGTCTGGTGAATGTCACCCAGACCCTGTTCGAGGCCGGTGAGGTAGCCCGCGCTGAACTCATGCAGGCCCAGGGCCTGCTGGCCGAAAAACAGGCGGACCTGTTGCAGGCCGAAGCGGCGATGGTTGATGCCGAGCGTGCGTATGTCGTCATCACCCGGCTGGATGTCCGGCCGGTGACCGCCCACACCGAAACCTTGACGTCACAGGAAGATATTGATGACACCCATCCGCGCCTGCAGTATCTGCGCAGCGGCGTGGATCTTGCCCTGGCCAACGTGCGCCAGAGTGAAAATAGCGTCAAGGGCAATCCCACCTTGACCATTGGCACGCGTCGCGAGCAACCGGACCGATCTACCGCGCCGGTCAGCAGTTTCGGCATCCAGCTCAGCATCCCTTTCGGCGGTGGCTCCTATGTGTCCGCCCAGACCAGTGCCGCACGCCGGGCCCGTGTGGATGCTGAAGTGGAATACCTCAACACCTACACCCAACTTAACCAGGCCCTGCACGAAGTGGAGCACGACCTGTTTATTAGTGAACAGGAAGAACCGTTACGCCGCACCCAGGCAGAACTCAACCGCGAACGCTTCAACATGGCACTGGCCGCCTATGAAGTGGGCGAGACCACGCTTGTGCAGGTGGTGATGGCGCAGCAGCAGGCCCAGGAAAGTGACCATGCCTTGCAGTCGCTGCTGCGTGAACGCGAACGCCTGATTACCGAATTCAACCAACTCATCGGGGTAATGCCATGAGATTTATTTCCGCCGCCTTCCTGTCTGCTGCCACCCTGCTGGCCTGCAGCGCCTTCAGCCAGGAGCAGATTCCCCTGACCGCCGACGATATTACCCGCTTCGGCCTTGAGTTCACGCCGGTGCAGGTAATGGACGGAACAACCGGGATGCGGGTGCCCGCGACCATCATCAACTCGCCGTTGACGGTGTCCGGTCTGACGGCACGTTATTCCGGTGTGATCGAGGACTGGCAGGTGATGCCCGGTGAAATGGTCAGCAGAGGCCAGTTGCTGGGCTTAATCAACAGCCAGGAAGTGCTGGGCATACAGCAGGAATGGATCCTGGCCGACAGCATGCTGGCCGAAGCAAGTTTCAACCTGGACAAGGATGAAATGCTGTTTGCCGAAGGCGTTGTCGCCGAGCAGCGTCTCGTGCAGACACGGCGCAATTTCCAGCAGGCCCGCATCAACGCCCAGGCTGCCCAGCAAAAGCTGGTCCTGGCCGGCTTCAAAGACGCCCAGCTGAAAGCCTTACGTGAAAACGGGTCCGGTCTTGGCGAGTATTACCTGCGCTCGCCCATGGACGGCCAGGTCAGCCACCTGGAACAGAATACCGGGGCCTTTGTCGATGCCAGCATGAAGCTGGTGTCATTCTCCAGCGGCAATTTCTGGGTGCGTTCGGAACTGCCGGCACGCCTGGGCCAGCAACTGGCGATTGGCCAGTCCCTGCGGCTGGCCGATACCGGGCAGGAGCTGATCCTGCGCCAGATGGATTATGCCGCCGATGAAAACTCGCAGATGCTGCATGTGTTTGCCGAATTCAGCAGTCCCATCAACCGGCTGCCGGGCCAGGTCACCAGTATGCTGCTGACCCCGGCCGGGGGGGGTGTGCTGGTGCCGTCCAGTGCGGTGGTGCACAGTGGCGAAGACACCCAGGTCTTTGTCCGGCGTGGCGATGGCGTGGAAGTGCGTACCCTGGAACTGGTGCCGGCAGGCAGCGCCTACCTGGCCCAGGAGGGCATCGCCGCCGGCGATGAAGTGGTGACCCGCGGTACGGCCCAGCTCAAGGGCATTCAGCTTGGCCTCGGGGGCGAATAGGAAATAGCCATGTTTACCCAACTCATTCAATTTGCGCTGAGCCAGCGCCTGATGACCTGCTTGCTGGCCCTGATGCTGGTGGGCTTTGGCACCCGCGCCCTGGTCAGCCTGCCGATCGACGCGTTTCCCGATATCTCGCCGACCCAGGTGAAGATCATCATCAAGGCGCCGGGCATGACGCCCGAAGAAGTGGAATCCCTGATTACCCAGCCCATAGAAGTGGAGTTGTTGGGTATTCCGCGCCAGGACATTCTGCGCTCCATTTCCAAGTATGCCCTGAGCTCCATCACCCTGGATTTCGAGGAAGGCACCGACATCTACTGGGCCCGCCAGCAGGTGGCTGAGCGTATCAACAATGTCTGGGAAGATTTGCCCGGCGATATCAGCGGTGGCCTGGCGCCCATGAGCACACCACTGGGCGACATGTTCATGTTTACCGTGGAAAGTGATTCGCTGTCCCTGGAAGAAAAACGCTTCCTGCTCGATTGGACCATCCGTCCAGTCCTGCGCACGGTGCCCGGTGTTGCCGATGTGAACTCTCTGGGCGGTTTCGTGAAAACCTACGAGGTGATACCGCGCCGTACCCAGATGGCGACGCTGCAGGTGAGCAATGACGACATCATTGAGGCTCTGTCGAGCAACAACCGCAACGATGGTGCCGGCCGCATCGACCAGGGCGAGGAAGCCATTCTGGTGCGCGTGGCAGGGGCGATCACGACCCTGGAAGACATCAGCAATATCCTCATCGAGAATTTCACCGGCCAGCACATTCCCCTGGCTGAAATCGCCGACATCCGGCTGGGCACACTGGAGCGCTATGGCTCGGTGTCTGCGGATGGCAAAAGTGAAGCCGTCCAGGGCCTGGTGATCGGTCTGCGGGGCGCCAACGCCCGCGAAGTGGTCACCGGCGTGAGTGAAACTCTGCAGGAACTGGAAGCGACGTTTCCGGAAGGCACCACGACCCGTATCTTTTATGACCGCAGTGTGCTGATCGAAGGCGCGGTGAAAACCGTGGCCAAGGCTCTCATCGAAGCCGTGTTGCTGGTGGTGGTCCTGCTGGGATTGTTTCTCGGCAACGTGCGTGCGGCACTGACTGTGGCGGCAGTGCTGCCGCTGTCGGCCTTGTTCACGTTTCTCATGATGAATGCCATGGGCATGTCCGCCAACCTGATGAGCCTGGGTGGGCTGGTGATTGCCATCGGCATGCTGGTGGACTCCTCGATCGTGATCGTGGAAAACGTGGTGTCCTCACTGCATCACCAGCAAACCACGAGCGTGAAACTGCCGCGCCTGCATATCGTGTTTCGTGCCGTGAAGGATGTGGCGGTGCCCGTGACAGCCGGCATCCTGATCATCATCATCGTGTTCCTGCCGCTGCTCACACTGGAAGGCCTGGAAGGCAAGCTGTTTGGCCCGGTGACCCTGACCATCGTGTTTGCTCTGGTCGGCTCCCTGGTACTGTCCCTGACCCTGATTCCGGTGATTGCCAGTTATGTGGTCAAGGCCGATGCTCATGGTGATCCCTGGCTCAGCCGCACGCTGCTGGCGCTTTATAAGCCCCTGCTGGACCGGGCGCTGGCTGCCCCGCGTTATGTGCTCGGCCTGGCGGCCGCCTTACTGGTGGTGACCGTGCTGCTGTTCCCGTTCATCGGCAAGACCTTCATGCCGACCATGGATGAGGGCGACATCATCATCCAGCTCGAATCGATTCCTTCTATCAACCTGGAAACCACCACGCGGATGGTGCAGCAGGTCGAGGCCGCCATCATGGCGCAGGTCCCGGAAGTGGTGCGGGTGGTCTCACGCAGCGGTTCCGATGAAATCGGCATGGATCCGATGGGCCTGAATGAAACCGACATGTTCCTCCAGCTCAAGGTCCGTGATGAATGGGAGGTGGAAAGCAAGGCGGCACTGGAAGAGAAACTGCGTGCAGTGCTCGAACAGTTCCGTGGCATCAATTTCGGCTTTACCCAGCCGATCGACATGCGCGTCTCGGAAATGCTGACCGGCTCCCGCGGTGATGTGGCGATCAAGCTCTTTGGCAGCGACCTCGACATGCTCAACAGCAAGGCCCAGGAAATTGCCGAAGTCATTTCCGGTGTGCCAGGCAGTATCGACACTATCGCGACCCTCAACGAAGGTGCGCAGTACCTGCAGGTCTCGGTCAACCGTTACCGCGCCGGCCAGCTGGGCCTGAATGCGGACGAACTGCAGGTCAGGTTGCGTTCTGAAATCGAGGGCCTGCGCGTGGGCACGGTTATCGAGGGCAGTGCGCGGGTTCCGCTCATGCTGCGCTTTGCGCCGGTTTCCGGTGATGGCCTGGAACTGATGCGCAACAACCTGATCAATCTGCCAGATGGCGGAGTTGTGCCGCTGGCGGAAATTGCCATGATCGAACGTGTGGAAGGGCCGGTGAGTATTTCCCGGGAATCCGGGCGCCGCTTTGCGGTCATTCGTACCAACGTGGAAGGCCGTGACCTGGTGGGTTTTGTGGACGAGGCGCGTCAGGCCATTGCCGGTGCGGTGGCCCTGCCCGAGAGTTACAACCTGGAATGGGGTGGCGAGTTTGAAAACCAGCAGCGTGCGGCGGCCAGGCTGTCCCTCGTCGTCCCCGTGGCACTGGCACTGATTGCCTTCATCCTGTTTCTGACATTCCGTTCCATTCGCCAGACACTCATCATCCTGTCGAACATTCCCTTTGCGCTTACCGGTGGGCTGATCGCCCTGTGGCTGACCGGCGAATTCATTTCCGTGCCGGCCTCGGTCGGTTTCATCGCGCTGCTGGGCATCGCCGTGCTCAACGGCGTGGTGATGATGTCCCATTTCAATCACCTGGTGGCGAAAGGGCTGAGCATCCATACCGTGGTCAGGGAAGGGGCCGTGCGTCGTTTACGCCCGGTGATGATGACCGCCTCCATCTGCGCCATCGGCCTGGTGCCGTTGCTGCTGGCCACTGGCCCGGGTTCAGAAATCCAGAAACCGCTAGCTATCGTGGTCATCGGCGGACTGATCAGCTCCACGTTGCTGACCTTGTTCCTGCTGCCGATCATTTACCGGCATTTCCATGTCGCGGAAACGCAAGCTCTGGACTGGGAAGGTGCCGGGGAGGGAGTTGCCTGATGAACGCCATACTCATTCTCAATACCAACCCAGAACTGGAAGAGGACCTGGTGGACTACCTGCTGGGCCTGGCATGCATCAGTGGTTTCACGTCCTATTCCGTGCGCGGCCATGGCCATCAAGGCAACCTGTCCATCGCCGAACAGGTGACTGGACGCCGCAAACGGCTGCAGGTGGAAATCCTGCTGCAGGAAAGTGACGCGCAAACGGTGCTGTCCGGGCTGGCGACGCGGGTGGGCCGCGATATCAGCTGGTGGCTGCAGCCGGTGTCAGCGTGCGGGGCACTGGACACTCCGGCATAACGCCATCAGGTCATGTCGGCATAGGTGTTCGGCAGGTCGAGATTGATGGCCTCACCGTAACCGCGCAGGCTCATACTTTCCCCGCTGAACGTCAGGTCGTCACCGCCGCGAACATCGTGGTCGAAGTGATAGATCGGCTTGATCTGGTGACGGTTGGTCGCTGTTTCATAAGCCGCAGAAATCTCATTCACCCCCTCATGGGCCTTTTCCCAAGCCGTCATGGCCTTGCTGCCATGGCGTTTTTCCAGCATGCGTCGTGTCACATGCGGTGACAGGATCGCGGCGGTGGCATTGTTGCCGCCAAAGCCCTTGGCATTGAGCAGGATGCTGTCGAAGGCATCCGGGGCATGCTCCTGGTGATCGAGCAGAATTTCCAGGCCGTCCTGATGGACATCATCAGCGATACTGTCGGTCGTCAAGATGCCGGGCAGGATGCCGTACTCCCAGATACCCAGGCTGCAGGCCAGCTGGTCAGCACCGGCCACCCCAAGCGAGTGCCCGAGGTAGGATTTCATGGCGGACACCTTCCACTGGCTGGCCCCAAAATGCCGGGCCATTTCACTCAGGATGGCAGACTCGGTGACCCGGTTCTGGGGCGTGCCGGTGCCATGGGCCTGCACAAACGTGCGCTGGCGCAGGCTGTCCTCACCCAGCACGGCGCGGGTCACCGCAGCAGCGCGGGCAAAAGTCAGGTAGTTGCCAACGCCGGGGCTGGCAATGGATTTTTTGAAACCATCGGCATTCACAAACACATCATTCACGGCGCCGAGCACGGTGGCGCCGAGCTCCAGGGCGAGGGCGTCATCCATCAGCACAAAGAACTGGCAGGATTCGCCCAGGGTGAAGCCGATGTTGTTGCCAAACGGCCGGCAGGCACGGCGATACGCCGGACTGTCGCCGCCATCGAGAGCCTGCAGCACATCGTCACTGGCGATGGCGCCCATGGTGGAGAAGGCTTCGATGATTTCCGGCAGGATCGGCGCTTCACTGCCACCGACGATGATGACGCGGTGGGTCCCGTTCTGGATATCACGCACGGCCTGGGCCAGGTTGTAGTGGAACGTGGCGCAGGCCCCCAGGCTGGTGCCGGTGCTGCCGACGTTGCCCAGCACGTAAGCGTTGATGAAGTCAGCCGGCATGTCGGCGAAGCCCAGGGGCAGCTGTTTCGACGTCACTTTCTTGCCGAGCAGGCGTGCCTGCAACATACCGCCATTACCGTTGTAATCGAGCTGGCTCATGCTGCTGCAGGCATAGATCCCGATCTGTTCCGGCGCCACTTTCTGGCGAATCATATCCCAGTCAATACCCATGGAATAGAGGGCATCGGAAATGCCATAGACCGTCATCTGCAAACCGCGCGGATGATTGCGCGAGGCATACAGGGAAGACGGATCAAAACCGCCGGGCAGCTGACCGGCATAATTCACCGGACTGGCGTGCTGGTCTTCCAGCAGCACATCGAGGTCGCCGGTGACCGTGACCTGTACCGTATTGCCGTCGCCTTCACCTTCACTGATCTGCCAGTTGGCCGGCAGGTGGTCGGGCAGGTGGCGCTTTTTCAGGGTGAACGTCAGTGTCTCGCTGTCACCGGCCGGTGAGAAACGCGAACGGGTGTGATGCCGCTGTGCCGCCGGGTCGTAGATGTTGGTGCCCAGCTGGCGAATCAGGGTAGCATTGAGCAGGGCATCGGTATGGCTATCCAGCCAGCTGTCAGGGGTGATGGCCTGGCCGATGGCGTCCTGCCACTGGCCCTGGACGGCATGAATCTGTCCTGTCAGGACGGCCAGGTTGAGCAGGGTGTCGCGGGCTTTGTCTGTGGGCAGTCTGTTAAGGACCAGGCGGCGATAGCCGTAATGGAAGGCGCTGCGGCCGGCGGGGCTGACGCCGCCCATGGCAGTAATGACAGGTAGACGTTTCACGTTTGGATTTTGTCCTTGAAATCAATATGTTGAGAGTTCAGTCCAGGTATCATATAGGGCATAGGTGCAACTGACTTTAGTATTAAGGCCATAAATTATTGCATATTGGCCAATGCGTTGTCAGAGTCGCGTCAACGGCATAAAAATGTGACGCAGAACGCGCACTTGCTTACACTCGCACACGGTTTCAGGCGCTGGCACAGAGCTGCGCCACCAGGCAATGTCCATGGAAATCACTACAGGCCCATGAGCTCGAGACAATCACAGCAGACACCGGACAGCATCATCCTAGGCATGCACAGGGAACTGGGCATCCCCGAGTCCTATGGCGACAGCTGCGCCCTGGCGTTTTGTCCCGAGTGTGACGAACTGGTGCCGACGGAAACGGATGTGTTTGACCGTCAGCCCTATATGGCTGCAGCGGCTTTTGCGGCCTGGCAGGCCATGCAGGCCAGTGCGGCAGCGGCCGGCATCACGTTGCAGATCGTGTCAGCCTATCGCAGTGCCGAGTACCAGAAAGGATTGCTTCAGCGCAAGCTGGAGCAGGGACAGGCCATTGCCGACATCCTGCGCGTCAATGCCGCTCCGGGCTATAGTGAACACCACAGCGGTTGTGCGGTGGATATCACGACGCCGGATTTTGAGCCGCTGGCAGAAGTGTTTGAGGACAGCGAGGCGTTTGCCTGGTTGCAGCAGCATGCCGGAGAGTTCGGCTTCAGCCTGAGCTTTCCGCGCGACAATGCGGCGGGCATGACCTATGAGCCCTGGCACTGGAAATTCACGCCCGCGAATTGAAAAAAGTTCCCTGACAGGCAAATTTTAGGCACAAAAAAAGCCGGATAAACGGCTTGTGGATGGCATTTTGGCGGCACCAAATTTCATCAATTCAACCATGCCATGCACGTGAAAACAAGGCATTTGGGTCAGATCAATCAGCCCCTATTTTGCGTTTTGAAATTCATTGACAGAGTGTCTGACCGGAGTAGTATGAAGTTGCAGCCCACCTTTTTTCAGGGAAGAAAATAAAGATGCTGCCGTAACAATGATTGCGTAATGCAGCCGCTGGCAGGCATGAGCAAGGCGCCCGAAACAGCCCGGGCCGATGGTCAGATCCAGATCGCTTTAGTCTGGATCGTTTAAGAAAGACGTCCTGAAGCAGGGCAGTTAAGCGCGCCAACCGAAGCGCCTGACGGTGTCTCAAAACGCAAAGTCGCGTTTAAAGGAGGCGCATGTTAATGATTAGTGATACTCAAGTCGTTTTCAGAGGTATAGACCATTCCCAGGCCGTTGAAGAAGCGGTGCAAAAAAGAGCAGAAAAACTCCAGCGATACAGCGACCAGATTCTGAGCCTCAGAGTCACTGTCGAATCACCCCACAACAATCACCACAAAGGCAAGGTGTACCACGTGGGTGTAGAAGCCTTTATCCCCAACCATGACATTGTCGTGAACCACGATCAGCACGACAAACATTCCCACGAAGACATTTATGTCGCTATCCGCGACACCTTTAATGCCGTGGAACGTCAAATCAAGGAATTCTATGGCAAGCAACGCAAACAAAGCCGTCACAACGGCAAGCTGATGGACATGGCTCCCCCAGTGGACGAAGTCGTCAGCGTGGATGATGTTGCGATGCTCCAGGCAGCCAACCAGTAAGTCTGTCTGCAAGGGCAAGTGCCGTGCTGGCGTCTGTTGACGGCAGCAAAGCCACAACAAACAGGAGCACATCAGAAGTCAAAAACACGGGCCCAGGCCCGTGTTTTTTTATGCCTGCTGTTTAAGATGCAGGGGCCTGCATGCGGGACAGGGTCAGGTATTGACCTTGAAGACCTTCTTGCGCACCAGGTTGCGGTATTCCTTCGGTGACAGGGAAATGGCCTTGCGAAAGATCGCCGAAAAATAGCTGTTGTCCGGATAGCCGACACTGAACGCCACCTCGGCAATGCTGAGATTGCTGGTCTTGAGCAGTTCCTGGGCATTTTCGATGCGAATCTGCTGCAGGTACTGCATGGGTGATTTGCCGGTTGCCTCTTTGAAGCGCCGGTTCAGCGAACGTACGCTGATGTCGAATTTTTCAGCCAGCAGTTCAAGCGTGATTTCCTCGTGGTAGGAACTGTGCATCCATTCCTGAATGGCGATGATGTTCTCGTCATCGTGATAATTCTGGGGTGAGTTTTTTAGAAAGCTGGAGGTATAGGAGCGCTTGATTTCATGCGTGAAGTGCCGTGACACCTGGTCGGCCACATGCTGTGAATAGTATTCCTCGATGAAGTGCAGCATCACGTCACGCACGGAGTTGACGCTGCCGGCGCAGTAAATATTGCCTGACTTGGTGATGAAGCGGTCGCGCTGCAGCAGGACATTCGAATAGGTGCGCGCAAACTGGTCAAAGTAGTACCAGTGGGTGGTGGCGACCTTGTTGTCGAGCAGGCCGGCCTCGGCCAGGAAATAGCTGCCGGTACCCACGGCACAGAGGATCGTGTCATTGCCCTGGAAATCCTGTAACCAGCGGATCAGCGCCTGCTGCTGCTTGACCACCCCCAGGGCATTGCCCCACAGGGCCGGCAAAATGATCATGTCGGTTTCGGTAATGTCTGTCAGCTTCTTCTTGCAGACCAGTTCCAGGCCGGCATTCAGGGCGATGTTGCCGCCATCCAGGCTGACCAGGTCCATGGTCAGGGTGCCCTTGCTCTTGCCCTCAATACGGTTGATGAGGTCGGCCGCATTGAGCATTTCTATGGGGATTGTAATGCTGGTCCCCAGCACCTTGCGGTAACCGATGATGGTGACATTGAGCATCAGCCGGCGTCCTGCCCGGCATAGTCGACACTGACGATTTCATACCGATGCTCGCCGGAGGGTGTCTCGATGCTGAGTTCATCATCCAGGTGTTTGCCGAGCAGGGCCTTGCCCAGCACGGAATCGATGCTGATGTAGTGTTTGGCCGGATCGATTTCGTCAGGGCCGACCAGGCGATAGCGCACGGTGGCACCGTCATCACGATACAGTTCCACCCAGGCGCCAAAATAGACCTTGCTGGTATCGGTAGGCAGCTGGTTGACCACTTTCAGCACTTCCAGGCGTTTGCGCAGGTAGCGCACACGTCGGTCGATTTCCCGCAGGCGTTTCTTGCCATAGATGTATTCGGCATTCTCGGAACGATCACCCAGGGCGGCGGCATCGGATACCTGCTGGGTCACCTGGGGACGCTCCACTTTCCAGAGAAAATGCAGTTCGTCTTTCAGCGCCATCTCGCCTTCCGGCGTGATATAGGCTGACATGGGTTTGGCAGGGGGGCGATAACGGGACATGAATAAGCGGGCCTAGCGGTTGAGTTCCTGTTGTCGGAGTTGCAACTCCAGCTGAGTATACAATGGCGCTTCCTTCATGCGCACACCCAGTCCCAGCAGACGTACCGGTTTGTTGCCGCGCTCGAAACCGATCTGGCACAGCGACCTGAACGCTTCCAGGTCGAGACTGTTGCTGCTTTGTTCCACCGTGGTCGAGACAAAATCGTTGAACTTGATCTTCACAAACTGCTTGCCGATGGTGACTTTTTTCTTTGACTTCCTGATGCGGGTATCGAGTTCCGCCATCAGTTCCGGCAACGTGGACAGGCAGGTCTCCAGGCTGGGCAGGTCCTCGGCAAAGGTGTGCTCCACGCTGATCGATTTGCGCCGGCTTTCCGTCTGCACCTCGCGGTTGTCGATGCCGCGGCTCAGGTGCCAGAGTGTCTCGCCAAAGCTGCCGAACATCTCCACCAGCTCGGTTTTCGGGTACTGCTGCAGGTGGGCACAGGTCTCGATACCCAGCAGTTCCATCTTGCGGGCCGTGACCTTGCCGACGCCATAAAGTTTGCGTACCGGCAACCGCGTGACAAAGGCATCGACCTGGTCCGGAGTGATGACAAACTGGCCGTCCGGTTTGTTCCAGTCACTGGCGACCTTGGCCAGGAACTTGTTCGGGGCAATACCCGCCGACAGAGTGATGCCAATCTCCTCGCGCACGCGGCGACGGATGTCTTCGGCTATGAGGGTGGCACTGCCACGGCACTGTTCGCTGTCAGAGACATCCAGGAAGGCCTCGTCCAGGGATAGGGGTTCGATGCGGCTGGTGTAGTCCTGGAAGATGCCATGCATCTGTTTCGAGGCTTCGCGGTATTTTTCCATGTTGCCGGGAATGATGATCAGATCGCGGCATTTGCGTTTGGCGGTGGCGGAGGCCATGGCCGAGTGCACACCGTATTTACGTGCCTCATAGTTGCAGGTGGCGATGACCCCGCGTCGGTCTTCCGAGCCACCTACCGCGACGGGCAGCCCTGCCAGGCCCGGGTCGTCACGGATTTCGATGGCGGCAAAAAAACAGTCGCAATCACAATGAATGATCTTTCTGGACATGGGGTCAGGGGTGCACAGGGAATAGCTCTTATCAAAGGCGAATACTATAAGCACTGCCGCTGATCGTGTCATTTTCCGCAGGGCAAAAAAAACCGCAGGCAGGCGGCGGCTTTTTCACCCAGCATGAAGCCAGCCATCATGATAATCACCACGACAAGGCCAATGATCACGGTACTGGTCGATGACAGGCCGACAGACTGGTTCATCTGAGGCGATGGCTACACCCGGTGGCTAAGCTGGTGTATCCTTGGCGCCATGCCAATCTATGAGTACAAATGCCGCAACTGCGGCAATCTGTTCGAGAAAATCGTCAAGCTGAACGAGTCACCTGACTGTCCCGAGTGCGACAGCAGTGATCTCGAAAAGCAGTTTACCGTGGCCGCTGTGAGCACCTCGAAAACCCGGGCCAAGTCGTTCCAGACTGCCAGGGCGCGCGCCAATTCCGTCAAGAAAGAGCAGGACGTGGCGCAGCGCGAGTACGAGCGCAAGCACCTCGAAGACCATCACTGAGCGGCATTCCTGCGGTTCAGGACACTTCCCTTTCCGAATCCATCCCGATAACGGCTTCAGCCCGCCTGGGCATTGTCGCCGAATGTCTTGATTGACATTAAAGCGCGCAGTATTTGTAGACTTTTATAGTGTGTGGGGTCTGAATCGGGAGTTGCGCTATGAAAACCCTGCGGGGACTTGGCAGGTTTGCCGGATTGCTGATGCTGCTGGCTAGTGCGCCGGGGGCAGTCCAAAAAAATAGGTTATTCCTGTTTAAGAGGGATGTTATGAAAAAATGTAAATGTCGGAGTCTACTTTGAGAGGGAACTGCTCATTGAATATTGTTAAATCCACTCCAAAATATTTTCTTAATGATTGTTGTATATGACCAGGTAACAGCAATATGCCGCTCCCATCCGAATTGAGTGTTTTTTCATCAACGCCTATTGGATTCTGTAACTGATCAGTACTTCCAATTGTTTTATTCGTAAAATTAGCATTTTCTTTCATGAAAATGTAACTTCCACTTGGATGATGATCTTTACCATTACCAGAGTTATAGTAAGGCGTCCTGCTAAAGTCAGAACCGACCATTAGGAATAAATCATCCTTTATTCCCATGATTTCTGCTTGATCCCACAAATAATTTATTGAATCTGTTAGTTCGGATAGTAATGTTTGCTGGGTACTATCATTATTAGTGTGACTGTCATAACCACCATGCCCTATGTCAACAGTAGATGTCAGCCCTGCTTTAAATAATGCTAATGAAACAAGAATTTGTCTTTTTAAATCAGGCAATGATTGAATTTCCTCAACCGATGGCAAAAACTGTAGAAGCTCTGGCAACCTGTCCGCATTTTTTACAGACTGATAAAACTGCATTCTTTTTTGAATATTAATTGGCAACACGCCGGTTTCATTGCTCATGTTATATGAATTTTTGGCATGAAGACCTTCAATCTCATTTAGAATATCTTGGTCTATTCTATTGTTAAAAGAACTATCTGATATCTGAATTATTGAATCAGCTTGAGCTTGAAGGATAGAAATTGCGTTTTCAGTAAAACTTGCAGATGAATTAAATGCAACATAAGGCAAAGGCAAAGTGCCTCCATATATAAGCGCATGTAGAGCTGAAAAACATGGCAAACCCTCCGCGTGCCTACCTGTATAAGAAACCATTACCCCGGTTTCATGGGCGTTTGTCTGAGTATCGACGCCATTCACAACCAGCATTTTCTGATAGTGCTTCTTGAAGAAAATATCATTTTTTGCAAAAGGTGCGTATCTAATATTACCCTCTTCTTGCGTTACATCTTCAAGAGACCATTTGGTAATAATCTTTTCACCACCAATATTCTCTTTGGGGTCACAAAAACAGCTAATGTCCCATCCACCATTAACTTGTATAGACAGAAAATTTTCTGTATTAGCCTCTGCGGCGAGACTAATAGTTGGCACATTACCCACTAGAGGCAAAGGTAGAAGTGACAATTTGCGAAGCAAAGCGCGCCTGCTATCAGAAAAAGAACTATTCATAAATGTATTTGTAATCCGACATTAAATAGAAAATTACGTCTGACCAAGCTTTCTTGGTAAATGTTTCATCCCTTGATATGCCAAGATTCATCATAAGAGAATTTGCGGTGCTCCAATCTATTGAAAAATTGTAATAGATATTTTCTTTTTCCATTGTCAAAAAATCTGTCACATCAATCCCTAGATTGCCAAGAGCAACCATATCTTGCATCAAGTTACAGTTTAAATTCGTCGTATTATTATTTTTAGCTTTGTTATAACTCTTTTCAAAAATAGCCTCTAAATCAACAACTATCTCATCATCTTCGTTCACATTTTTACCTAAGAATATTGAGTGAAGTTTTGCAATTTGTTTGGATATTTTTGCTCTATCTGAAAGGTGTGAATCACTAAGATCGATCCCACTAAATAACTTTCTGTCACTATCATTTCTATAAAAATCAAATGCAACAGCCATGCACGACAACTCTGCAGCATGAAGCTGCATAGTCTTGTAAAAAGCTGGCGAAGTCAGCTCGCTTCGTTTTTTTACGAATGCTGAATCGTGTCCACCTAACACTGAATTAAACTGAGATAAAAAATACCAAGGTTTGTCAAAGGCATCGTTGGGTGTTTTGGGCCATCTGCCCAGGACTATGCCTGTTATACTCTCAGTCTTATTCCTTATCTGAACAGTGTTTAGCAGCTGCTCATTTCCAAGATTACCTAAGAATGTTTTATCGTTAAAATCATAACTAACATTGCTTTTCTTCTCGGAGCGAAAAAATGGCGAAAGTATAATTCCAACTAAAACATCTTTGATATTTTGTGTTAATTTCAGCTCCTCACTCAACTCACTTATCAATGACTGTTGCGCGTTATATGCATCCAATCGAGCTTGAAAGCCTTGGTCAGTTGCTATCGTTGGCCTATTGATAGGCTCTTCGCCAAGCAGTATTGGCCACCAGAATTTGACTGCCGATGTAAAGAACCCTTCTTCTTTGACGATAGCGTAAGCCAATTCTTGTAAAGAATATTCTGAATCGCTTATTGTGCTTCCAAATATGCCTGGGGAGCGCATATCTCGATACCATGTATCTCCATCAACGTACATTCTCTCTTCCCCTTCAGGAGGGTACTTATAAAAGTTATCCAAGGCATCTTCACCGTTATCACCCCTGTAGTAATTATCAACCCCCCAATTCTGAAAAGTGCCAGCTATAGGGTCCAAGGTTTCATGACATACCGTGCAGTTGGCATTGTTCATGGTCGGATTATTCGTGTCGATTAATGCCATTGCATCGGTTGGTCGTTGTGCTGATTTTTCCAGATCTATATCAAGAAAATGATATAAGACCCATCTCGCTCTAGCCCTATTTCTATTGGTTGGTGTTGTTGGGTATCTTTTTAAAAAATGCCAATCAGATAGAATGCCAGCGTGGGGGTATTCATTTAATGGTTTTTCCCCCTCCTTAATTCTTACCTTTCTAAAATTAGCTAAATACTCTCCCTCTTCCCATTCTGTCTGCTCCCTGTTGTAGTATCCTTTTATTTCTGCTGGTTTGTAAAAGTCTTCCGATTCTTCATCGGAGAAAGCTGCATCACCCTCTAAGTAATCATTCAGGTAACGATTTAGCATCATATAATCGGCCGTTAAAATCTCTGAGTAGGGTCTATCATTTCGAATCACATACGAAAATAGCTCATGTACCGTCTTTGAAGCAGATTTGCTAGACTTGGACATTACCTCATTATCATTTGCACTATTTGTACTAATTGCATAGTTCGTAGCCGCGTTTGCTAATTTAGGGAAATGAGGAAAAAATGTATTTAAAGCAAAATTTGCACCTCTAATTAATAATCTATCTTCTACACCTTCGACGATAAACTCGTGGAATTTATCTTCTTCCATTAATTCCAAGATTGCTTCTCTTAAGGATTCTTCTGAACCATTTTCAACCCTCAAAATCTCTCCCTGAGTAGGTAGGCGTCCAGCCAATATAATTGACGCACGCCTCAGAGTTTTTTCTTTAGTCTCAAGCTCTGCGCCATCAAAATAGTTCAAACTGCTAGTCAAACTTTTTTGGGGGTCACCGAAATTAATAGATGAAGTCGCGCCACCGTTCACAATAGAACGTAATACAATTTCGAGAGACTTATATACAGCATCACCTTTTTGAACTTGCGCTCCACCAGGGTGATTGTTTCCACCAGATGCATTGGAAAGAACGAAATCCACGTCATCATTTATTGAGGCCAGAAACATTCTAAAAACATCGTAATTATTTTCAGCAGACAGATCGTTTTCTCTGGCAAAATTAAGTATTGAGTTTCTGGCTAAACCTCCATCAACATGACAAGCAATGCACCTTGATTGAACAATCTGATCTTCAATATTTTCCCGATAAAAAGCCATGTTTTCGGACTTGTTATCTTTCCTATCACCTTTATTTATATTAATTTTTACAGCTTTTGGTGTGGCAACTAAATAATTAGCCCCATCGACTAAGTATGCAAAGAAATATCGCAGCTCACCGGTGACATTAAAATTGCCCTTCAGGAATTCCGTCGAAAATGTTTTCTCTAAAGTCACCGATTCCTTAAATGGCAATAAAGACTTAAGAGATGCATTCCATGAAACATAAACACCATCTTCATTAAGCATCCACCATTTTTTATTATTCACTAAAACAACATTGAATAATTCGGCGGTTTTGCCGACATCCTCCGGTTCCGCACTAATATTGAGAGTAACTACGGTACTGTCAGCGGAGGTTATTTCAGAGTCTGAGGCTAATCCTTTTACAGAGAGCTGGAAAGTTGAGCCACTAGCTTTTCCATTGGTCTTAATAGCCTTTATGGCTGTGTAGTTTGTCTCTGCAGCTGATGAATAGGACGATATAGCTAATAGCAGCAGAAAAATATTTATGGGGAGATTGCGCATTTTTTCATTAAGTCAACATTTCAAAAATCATCATATTACAGCCTGCAAATAATATGAACTATTTATGTCTGGGCATATACATAAAGAGAATAAGTCAGTAGAAAAGTCTATGGATAGGGTTTTGAGAGGCTTCAGGAGTGTGTGCACAGGCGCTGGTGGCGTTTTCTTAGTAGGTAGGCTTTGTGTATCCT
>Ga0255770_10000393_pt1 | contig 40836 bp, 17 predicted proteins | sample 071ome_22_FD_179968 | JGI IMG/M metagenome (GOLD analysis project Ga0255770, IMG submission 179968) | Coastal salt marsh microbial communities from the Groves Creek Marsh, Skidaway Island, Georgia - 071404AT metaG (version 2) | ecosystem: Environmental > Aquatic > Marine > Intertidal zone >...
TCGCCAGTGACGAGCAGTGGTACCGTCTCTTACACGGCGCCTGCCAGCGACTCTTGCGCTGGTAGATGCGGTGGCACTGCTCCAGATGGATGCGAATGCTCACCGACTTGTAAGATTCGCGGGACTTGCTGCGCCGACGCCGGACATTGTTGTACGGTTGGGTTGCCGAGCTCGAATGCCATCAGCCGTCAAGGCGGTTGCCTGCGCGACGAAGCCTTCGCATTGAGCGTCGAATCTGCATCGTGGGGCATCAAACCGGACGGCGTTCGAACCGATTTCGTCAATCGATTTTCGACAATCTACATTAAATTGACTGGCAACAAGCCGATTGACGTTCGAAGCGTTCAAATCGGAGGCGTGATGGTTCCCGATGCTGGCATCGCTGTGGAGTATCCCTCCATGGTTTCTGCGCGACAAAACTTGCGTCGCGCGCTCACGGCGTACGGCAACGGCGACGACGCCGCCTTTACGGCGGAGAATACTGCTTACGCCACGAGAATTGCATCCTTACCGGGTGCCGCTTACGTCTGGGACGGAGAAGAGTTCTCCATTCCGTTTCCATCCATTCCGAGCACGCTCACCGCGTTGATTAAGATTGATGGGTCAAAGCTCGTGCCGCAACCAGACGGCGTGCTTTCGTATCGCGTCGTCTATCACGAACGATCCGGTTCGCCGCATTTTACGGACAATACCGAGCTCGTGTTGACGGGAACGGGTCCGGAATGGTTCAACCCGCCGTCGATTGAAAGCGTATCTGTGTCTTTACTCGCAAGTGGACAAGCATGCGACTTGGCTGGTACTGGAACAATCAAAACTGCAGAGGCCACCGGCTTAACATTGGCGACGTCTGGTACGACAATTCGAACCGTGGTGACATTTACATCCCCGGTGATCGTCGAGCGCTGGACGGTTGAGGGCACGGAAGTGCATTGTCGCGGTTCTTGTCAGGACCAAGGTCTCTGCGAAGTCGATTCTCACATTGTCCCGCCCGATGCGACTGATGAGGCGGAGTACATCAACGAGTGGACGAGCTGTCGAGAATTCGATGACAAGGACATCGCGATACTCCAAGACATCGGTTGTGGAGTGCGGCAGTTTGTGCGCGCGTTCGACAAGGCGGGAAATGGCGTCCAGGGCGAGCGATGGAGCGATACCATCTGTTTTACGGCGCCAGGGAATACGGCGGCGAGTGATCTGATCACAGTGCAAGGTCTCACGTCTTGCGCGAAGAGCGCGACGACGAAAAAGTTTGGACCCGGTTGTACCGCTTCGATTCGAATCGAGGCTGATGGAGAAATCAAGCGTCCCACGGTACAATACAAGGACGGCAGTTGGGCCGATTTTCCGTCAGCTTGCGTTCTCCAGGCAACAGATCCTTCGTCGCCAACGTCAACGGTGTGGACGCTCACGTGTCCGGGATCAGTGGCGACGACGCTTCCCTCTGGAACATTGACCCTCAAAATCTCCAATCTTCAGAGCACTGATGGCAATAGCATCTCTGATCACACTGCCGACGACGGGTACAAAGCACCCCAAGGAGGTGACGTCGTTCCGATTGTCGTTGATAACACCCCACCCAACCCTGATGCGGCTGTTCCGAACACGTGCGCACTTGTCATTGGCGAAGTCGCGACCATTACCGTGACGATGGACGAGGCGTCATGGAGGCCAACTGTCACGGCTTTCGGCGCGCAAGTCACTGGAGTGGTGAGCTCGACGGGGGCGACGGGTGGTTTTCACACGGAGTGGGTCGCGACGACGTCTGTGCCCACAGATTGGCCACCAGGGAGTGATATCATGCCGTTCATCGTGACAAACGCCGAAGATGAAGTTGGAAACATTAACACTGATCTCTACGGTAACATGTACGTCCCAGGGACGACGCAGTACCCTGCAAACGTCAACTGTACTGTCAACACGGAAGGACCTCGCGTCACGAACGCAACGTGTGCTAATGCAGCGAAAGTTGTGACTGATGCTGACGCCAAAATAGAGGTCGATTTTACGACAAACGTGGACGTCGACCTGACTTTCTTCACTACGGACGAACCCGGGTGCGTGAAAATTGCCGGTGTTGACGCTTCAGTAGCTCAGGTCGGCGGAAGCAACAGGGCGTTTAAAGCCACGGCGACCAAACCAGTTGATGGTTACCCGTGCGATGGCGAAGTTTCGCTGAGCATTTGCGAAATCACGGCCGCATCCGGAAACGTCGGTACGACGACAGTCACCAAGTTTTTCGGACCGACGAGCGAAGCCTGTCTCATCGACAACACGGCTCCCGAGATGCAGCTCATTCAAATTTCGAGCGATAATCCATTTGATTCTAAAGTGGCAACGAAAGGCGACACCGTTACGCTGTACTTTGAGGCGAATGAAATGATTACTGCGCCGAGCATCACTGTCGAAGGCAGCACTGCGCTGGCGGTCAAACTCGACGTCACCGGTCCAGCCGCCAGACGATTTCCGAGAATAGCTGACTCGGCGTACTCAACCGTGTGGATACGAACGTACACGCTGCTTGGTAGTGAAGGCGACGGAGCCCTCGACTGGGAGGTGGCTGTCCATGGTAATGACAAGGCGGGCCACGACGCGACACTCGTCGATTGTGCAGATTGGAACGAGGCAACTTGTTCACTGTTGTACAGTCAACAGGCAACCGCGCAGCGCGAGCTCGAACCGCAGATTGATTTCACGGGTGCGGTCGTTCAGACGTTCAACAACTTTCTCGCCACTACGCCGAGTGGGAACTTTACGACTCTTCACTCGTGCTACGCGAACTCGTCGTCGACAACGCTCTCCGCCGCCAATCTGAACAATTTACTTGATGATTTGACTCGTCACGATGAAGTTGCGGCGTCCGTATATCGCCATCACATGATGAGCGCGCAAGACTTTTGGTGGCAACGTGGCGGTGTCTGCGGTACGGCCAATGGCTTGATGTGCCGCGGAACGTGCGGGCGATGCGACGCGACCGATGTTGTCATGTACAACTCGCAAACAGATCTCACTGTGGCGAATGTAACTGCACCAACCGGTAGTGCCGTAACAGGTGATCTGTGCCCTGGAGGCAGTGGCGTCTGTATGTGCGAACCGCAGCTTGGTGATGGTTCTGTTGCGAAATTTTTGGTGAGCACACTCGCACGTGAGCTTGTGTCCCGTCCGACGGTGAATTTCACAGATACCAACGGGAATGTATACGTGGTACCATCCCAGTACGTACACCCGGTGGACCCGGTCGAGTGGCCTGAACTACCAGTCGTGCCGTGTCTGTCAGACGCATCGGTGCGCGACGGCATCTGCGATCCGGACACTCGACTCAATAATAGAGACGGATGTTGGGATGGGGGAGACTGTTGCCTCGACACGTGTCAGCAAATCTTCAGCGATCCAGCATACTGTACTTCTCAACATTGCCGTGACCACGCTTTGAGTCCGATCACGGGGCGCCCGACGGCGGGTTTCTGGACGTCTTACAATAGCAAGGCGACGGTTTCGAGACAGCTGTCTGTGGAATGGATGGTTGAGTTTCCCATCGATAATTCTGTGCCACTTGTTGATGGTCAGTTGGTTGGCTCAGTTTGCTGCATGCAAGATAAGAGTGGCTTGGATGTTCTACATACGATCGCCGGAACTTTTGTTCCAGGTGCACCGTGTTTGGATGCCACCCTTGCCAGAGACACGAGTTGCTTACTAAGCGCGAAGCTCACGGCTGACAACGGGTTAAACGTCATCAAGGAGTCTGAGGCGGTTAGCTTGACGCTAGAGTTTGACGGCAATCCGCAGAACGTGGACTGTTCAATCGCTGGCGTATCTGTTAACATGGCGAGCACTCAAAATGCCAGTGGAGCTACAACAGCACTTCGCGTTGGACAGCGAACATCCGTGAGTGCGATTGATGCCGTGATGGCTCAAAGAATTGCCGATACGATTGAACAACGCCGCCGACACGAACTTTTACCGTCGGTGTTCGGTCTCAATCTCTGGCCAAACTGCACGCGTGGAATCACCATTCCTTTTGAGTGCACCATTACCGATTGCGGAGGAAACGTATTCACGGTGACCGATTCGGTCGATCCCACCGCGGACGTTTGTTTCGATTACTTCAAACCAGATGCGATTGAAATCACGCAGAAAAGCGATGGTTGTAACCCTCTGTACGCCAAGGAGAACGACGTCGTCACGACATCGGTCAATATGAATACCACGACAACGCTGCCAACAACAGCGACGGTTGCAGGTGCAGGTGCAACTTGTACAATCGCGGCAGACAGTGATTCGGCATTCAATTGTACTCTCACAGTCGTGTCTGGTACGACGGAAGGTTTCGCTTGGTTCAACTTTACAAACATCACCGGCTCTGAACCTGCACATCTCGAAGCGGTGAATTCGAGCTACATCGAGCTCAAATCGATTCAACCAGATGGCACAGTCATCTTGGGCGGACAACACGTCACGGTTGACATCACCCCGCCCGGGTTCGACAATTTGCAAATCTACAGTCTAGATACCGCAAATAAGACGTGTCAGAAGAGCTGCACCGCTCGTATAAACATTGATTCGTTGGAAGACTTGTCGAGTTGTACGGCGACAATCGCTGGAGTCGCAGCTACCATTACTGGATCAGGTGATGGTTGGTTTGCTGAACTCGAAATCACAACAACTGTAGCGTCAAACGCTGGTCTAACTGATGGGCAATCGATCCCGTGGTCAATTACATGCCAAGACATGGCGTGTAATTCCGTTACCACAAGTACCCTTGTTGGTGATACTGCGCCACTCGTGTATTACACGAGTCGTAGCGCACCTCTGGAGGTTAAGTTTTACAGCGACAGACCAAATCAACCTGCGATATCTAGTGAGGATGACTGTTTCTTGCTCGAAATTACTTTTCTCGATGCTGTCGAACTCGCCGCACTGACCATGGGGACTGTTGACGATGGATTGTCGAATTGGAACATCACCACCACGGGCGGAGCGTCCATCACGGTTGGTAACCAGTATGATTACTACCTGATACAACACTGCGTCGCAGATTCTCGAACCGAGTGGGGAAGTAATGATTGGCCAGTTGTGCCGTGGAGTTTCACGTATGGTCCCGGCAACGACAGAGTCGTGTGGAATACGATTCTGACGACGGATGCGAACGTGCCAGCATCGGTCAAGTTGGATCTTGAAGACCCCGAACCAACCTACATCTACGCGTACACTTCCGGAGCACACGATCCGAATGCGGGCATAGGCGACGTGCTGTACGTGGACATCACCGCAGACGAGGCGGTTGTCGCCCCGACAGTCAAGTTTGGAGACGTGACGCTCAACGCGTCGGACGTCGTGCAACAAGGCTCCTCGAGCGAGTGGAGGGCTGGACCATATTTGATTCGTGATCTGGCGACTGATACAAACGTATTAAGAGATGCGAACGATTGCTTTATGTTTGACATCAAGCTCACGGATCTCGTAGGTCACGAATCTGCGCACTACAACGCGCAAGTGAACGCTCTCGGTTCAGAAAATTGCACAACCGAGCGCGTGGTCATCAACCAAAACACGCCCACGATTGTCTGGCTTCAAACCGAAACAGTGACAGCCACAACGGTTGACTTCACACTTGCAGTCGACCAGTTCTCCAACGTCAGCTGGGTGGTGCTCGAGCGCGGTTCTGCCGAACCTACGCCTCTCGAGGTGGCCGCAGGCACCGGCGCTTCCGGCGTCGGCGCCGTCGCGAGCGGCGTGCAGGTGTACGTGGGATCACCGACTCCTTCCCCGGGCGCCTCCGCCGGCGGTAAAGGGCAAATCGCCCTCGAAATCACTGGTTTGAACAGCGGTACAAACTACGATGTGTGGTTCGTACCCTTTGATAGATTTGGCAACTATGAGGCTGAGGCGCAGAGTCGCTGGATTCGCACCGTCGGGCTCGACATGCTTCTCGATCCCGTCCTCCTCGAGGAAGGCGGGTTGAACGATGTCATCCACGTCAAGTTGACACAAGTACCGACCGCCGACGTGTCCGTTACCATTTCTGACAGCGCATCTTTGGGAGACGTGGAACTCGCGATACAAACGTTGGGCACGAGCAACTTTTTCGACTCTGTCACTTTGGTGTTCACGCCCACGGATTGGAACGTGGCGCAAGAGGTTGTCGTTCGGGCCGTCGATGATCCGTACGTCGAAGGAACCCACGGCAACCCGCTGGTGTTTGCCGTGAGCAGTCTGGATACCCGTTACGATGATCTCATCGATCCGATCCGCACCGTCGTCATTCAGGATAACGACGATTGCGGCGTCGTCATGTATGATCCAACCAACAGACCGAGGACGCTATCGTGCAACTCAAACTCGGTGGTGACGCTGCTCAATTACACCGTCGACGAAGACACGACGGTGTTCGCAGACGTGTATCTCGAATCGGCGGCTCGCGGTGACACTGTTCGGGTCACGTTGACGAGTTCAGATTTGACTATGATTTCGTCTCCCGCGGGCGTCACGCTGACGTTCAACGAGACGAATTACGACTTGCCTCAAAGAGTGCCGATAGTCCCCGTCTATTCTTGCGTCGCCGCCTTGGATCGCTACGTGCCGATCCAAGTCACGGTTGACTCAGCCTCTCCTTGCGGCGGACTAGTCGTGCCAGACATTCCCGTGTACATAAACGATTTGCAGACTGTCGGCTTGGCTTTCAGTAAGACGCAAATCGTGGGCGTGCCAGGAAACAACTATCAGTTTGACATGTGGCTGACATCTCAGCCAACGTCTGACGTTCAAGTGGCGCTCACGGCGGTGCTGAATCCTCTCGATGCGTCGCAACAAGCGAGCGTATCGTTTGACTGCGGCTCGAGAGGACCGGTGTGGACGTTTGACGCCATTGATTGTTCCGTGCCGGTGACGTGTCTCGTCACATTGGTAGGGGATGATACGAGGTGTGGCGACGTGACTCTGAGCGTCGTCGCTGACGTCACTTCGGCAGATTTGACGTATAACAGCATTACGAGCTCTCCACCGAGTATCACCATCCTTGAAACGGCGAACGACGCTGGATGGTACATTCGCGACATCGACAACACAAATTTCATCGTCACGCCGCCAGACGCGCCAGCTGGAACGGTGCCCCTGGCGCCTTGGAAGGTGACGGAAGAGATTGAAACGGGCATCTACACCATCACACCTACTACGGCGTTGTGCAAGACTGTCACGATCCGTCCTTTCGTCTCTACAAACTATGAAAGATTTGCGGTTGTCACTCCCAGAATGGTGACGCTCCCCGCCGGATTCTTTGGGCCGACTGTTTTCAGAGTCATGTTCCCGCGCAACTGGAATGTTCACCGACCGAACGAGGTGATTGAACTCTGGCACGACATTGTGTACAGCACAGACGATCCCGATTACCTCGCACTGAGTCCGAATCTTGGCGGCAGCGCGCTTCCCGTCGAAATTGTCGAGTACGACACGCCAGGACTCTTGCTAGGAAACGGCGCTCGCAACACCGTGCTCGTCGATGAGCCTTGCCCGGACTCCCCCATCACTCAAGTTTCTTCGCTCGGGTTTACGTTACGCAGCGCACCGTTGGCAGATGTCACCGTCTCTTTGTCTGAAATGGTTTACAACGACACGTACAAGACGGAAGAACTCGGCGGGGCGAGCAAGCATCTCGTTCTCGGCACAAACTCGTTGACGTTTACTCCGAACAATTGGAACATCCCGCAGCCAGTGATGGTTTCGGCGATCAGTTACACCAACATATCCGACTCGCGTGCTGGTTACGTGTGCGGACAGATGACATCTTCCGACGCCGTGTACGCCGCACTCAACGAGACGTGCTACCCAGTGCACATTTGTGATTGCTCTGGCTCGTGCGGCACCCTCACCGTCGACGACCCAACCGGCTGCACGTTGAACGATCCAATCAAAATGAACAACAGCGATACTGTTCTCGAGTTTCCGAGCGCTTTCAAGCAACTTTCTTCGTGCTGGAACATCACAGGTAGCTGTAACGGCAATGTCGTTTCTGATGGGGTGAACTTAGATAGCACGGCGACGCTCACATACACGACGCTGCCGTCCTCAGAGGTGTACACGGATTTATCAAAAGTCGCGCATCTCGTCAAGTACGGTTCGGGATGGAACATCATGGATAATAAGACGTACCCTTTGAGCGCAATCACGGGAGGCTTACAGGGAGAAATAATCAAAACTGGCGTCTACTGTCTTGGATTGTCTCAATCAGCCTTCATATTGAACAACACGGCGAACGGCGGATTGTTCCTCGAAAAGTCGGACCCGCTGAACATGTTTGCAAACAGTTTCGAAATTTTGCCATCAAGTTCGAATACGTTTGATTCGGACATCTACACGCTCGACGTCGATATTCTTGACGGTGCTTCACCGTTGACGGATGGTTATGAACTCGACTGCGTGGATGGTGGAAATATGACTCATCCGGGAGGTTGTCTCGTGTCGGCCAATCTCAATGCATACTTCAACAACGCCACGCAGGTCATCAGATTTACGAATTGCTTCTACTTACCAGACGACTGTGCTGGCAGTAATGCAAACAACGGCAGAAGACTCCTTGGTCGAGAGTTGCTGCAGTTCACTTCCCCGGCGACATCGCAAGACTTTGTCTGGGCCATCAACAATATCACGTTTAGCGACATTAGTTTAGATCCCACCGGATCGACGCGCATGGTCCAAACCAGAGTTGTCGATCAGTACGGCGCAATCGTGGAGGGTCCGATTCTCGCAGTCGATACCGAAGGCGTGAATGACAACCCGATCATCGACATCGATTTACCGATTGTGTACACCGAAAAGGAGAGTCTTCAAATTGAGGCGCCGTATCAAGCGTACGACGTGGACAATGTCAACTGGACTTCTTGCGTCGTCAACATCACTGATCGATCGAACAACTTCATGCCGGGAGACACCTTTTCATACAACAAGACAGCCATCGTGGAGAAGTATCAATACTGGAACACGACGATTCCCGCTGGTTTCGTTGATATTGACGCGACTTTTGCCGACGATCAGCGTACGGTGACTTTTACGGGAGAGGCGCCGCCGGCGAGCTACCTGCGAGCCATGAAAAATCTGGTGCTGCTCAATGATGGGCCCGCGATGACAGACGACGATAGGTACATCACATTCTGTTGCTACGATCCCGAACCGGAGAATAGCGAAGGTTGTGGTGTGCAGCGTGTCGTCTTCCAACCAGTCAACGACCCACCGTTATCAGAGCCAAAAATTTATTACATTCCGGATCCGAAAGTCGATGAAATCATCGGAGAACTTCTCCCTGGATCTGATCCTGACGGTGACACGTTTACATTTAACATATCGTGCACACCAGAGAGAGGTACTTTTACTTTCGATGAAAATACTGGCGCCTTTTCATACACGCCGGATCGCGACGTTGTCGGAAACGACAAATTTGTGTACTTCACCTGGGACGGCTACGATGGTCCGGATATTCGCCCGTTGCAGTCCAAATTCGCAACGGTGGACATTCGCATGGGCAACGGCGATACCAATCCAGTGGCTCAAGACATGGTCATCGAGATTTGGGAAAACTCGCCAGAGTCCATCACGTTCGACGCCATCGACACGGATTCGACAGACGCGGCGCAGATCAATGACATCGCTCGGTTCCAAATTTACACCGAGCCCGAGTTGAATCCATCAGGCATAGTCCTCCAAAATCCAGTGACGAGTAGCGGGAGACGTTACTCCGAAAGCGCGACGTTTGAATACGGCGCCTACTCTGGTTCAGACATTGTCCAGCGAGTTCGACAAAAGATGGCCAACTATGGCACAAACTTTGATTTCAGTACCCTCGCTCGCGAGAGCCATCCGGGTTTCAACGTGACGTATTTCCAGTATGTCGCAATCGATTTGTCTGGTAGAGTATCAAACGTCGCCAACGTCTACGTTTGGCTTCGCCTGATTAGTGAGACGAACGTGCGACCGTCTGCGAATCCCATGACGTTCAACATCAATGAGCAAGAGCTCGTGGCGGACAACTTTGACACCACGGATACGGAATCGCCAGCTCAGCTCAGGCATTCTCTGCCAGCGGCGGGCGTGCAGCCGACGCTCGGAATTGCGAGCCAAGTTGGAATCGGACAGTCACCTTACACCAAGGCATTCAAGTACGAACCGTATCCATTCTACTACGGGACGGATACGTTTGAATACTTGGTCACAGATGCTCACGGATCAACTTCTGATCTCACTCTCGTCACCGTGAACATTGCGCTGGTTGACCAGCCTCCCCAAGGCGCTTGCGCCGAAAGTTCGACTCTCAAGGCATCGTCGGATCCTCAGCTTGACTTCAAGGGAAGAATGGCTGAATTGTCGACTTTGACGGCGTACAGATCAGTGCGCGCGCGCATCGAGAGGTACATAAACAACCCAGAACGCAGAGATTTGGAGTTCTATCATTACACACCATTCATAAATGATTTGGGCAAGTTTGACAATGTCATCGCGCAAGAAAACGTCTTCATGTCGTGCGGATCGTCGTCGACGACGACACCGGCTGCGATTTATCACGACGAAGTCGTGGCGGTGGCTCTGGTGGCGTACGACGTGGACCAACCCGCGAGCGATACGATTGAATACGTCTTGAGCGAAGAGCCAAAGATTGACGGCAACACGACTCAGGCACGTGGAGTTCCAGGCTACGCCGGCACCTTGTACCCGTACGTGGCTCCCACCGGTACGTTTTACAACGTGACCAATACGACTCTTTATTCTTACGACCCGTCTGTTACTGATGGGCTGACGGCGCTCGCCGCCGGCGATACCATTGCCACCGCCGGTGGTAGCGCGCCTCTTCTGCTCTTCCAACCTCGAGAGTTCATTCACGGCCCCGTCACATTCAAGTGGCACGCCGTGGATACGAGTACGGGCGCTAGGGGTGACGACGTCACGATGACGATTGACGCCAAGTGTAGAGGCGGCGAAAGCGTCAACGAGGATACGTGCGATTTGTGCGCACCGGGTAGCTTCAACTTCGCAAACATTCCAAATCAGCAGGATTGCATCAAGTGCCTGGTAGGAACGTACACATCATCCAGCGGGTCTACAGCGTGCAAGCCGTGTCCTGCGGACACGTACGCAGATTTCGAAGGCGCTGAAGTGTGCACGCCGTGCCCAATTCACAAGCGATCACCCATCGGGAGCGACGCCGAGTCGGATTGCATGTGCGACATCGGCTTTGTGGTGTTGAACAGCACAAGATGCAAACCGTGCGCACTCGACAGGCAGCAGTGCACCGAGTTCAACCAGTACATGCCTCTTCCGTATGACGGTTACTGGCAAGACCCGACAGCGGGTGGTCGAAACTTGTCGTGCGTGCCGGGCGTCGCCTGCGTCGCCAAGGAGTCCGCCGAAGAGGTTAGAGAGGGCGCGTGCGCGCCGGCTCGTTTCACGTCTGGAGATCCAGGTTACACGGGCGAAGCCTGCGATACGTGCGCACCGGATCACTACCGCTACGCTTCATTCTGTGAAAAGTGCGATGCCGAACCCGCGGTGCGCATCTTCTTCATTGTACTCGGCTACGCCGTCGCGTTGTACGTCATCTTTGAGCTCGCCGGCCATCGGGCTATCCCAGCTTTAACCATTTTGCTCACCTTCATGCAAATCACGGCTGCGATGCAATACTTTGAAGTTCCGTGGCCAAAGGTTTTAGCGCGATGGATGCAAAATGCCGCTCTCACCGTGGCTGACTTGCAATTATTGGGTTTGGATTGCGTTTCCAACTTTGATTACTTTACGCGCTTTGGCGCGACGATGTTTGCGCCATTCGCTTGGTTATTTGTCGTCGCCATTGCGGTGTTCCTTCGAAGCTGGAAGGAAATAATCAATCACGCCGTGTTGAACGTCAAGAAGCGCCGTCTCATTGAGCGTCGCCGAAAGCTCGCAAAGTTTGACATGGAAGCCGAAAAGTGGACCGAAATTGCCATCGCTCGCGACGGTTTGCCGTTCGACCGTCCAGATTTGCGCGGTAAAGGTGATGATTACAACGCTTTGGAAAGGCACCTCTACGGCGTTTCTCAAAATGAACCCCTACGCCAGAGAGTGTACAAGGAGAGCGTAGAAGAGCTCCGTCGCGCGGATTTGCAAGCGGCGAGTAAAAGAAACAAGTCTGCCGCTGAAAGGAAACTTTTGCAAACCAAGGAGGAAGTCGCGCGCATGGTGGAACAAATGCGCCTTCAAAGACGTATCATACGAGCAAACATCGATCGAGCCATTCCTTCGACGGTGATCATCATGTGGTGGGGTTACATGCTGCTGGCGCGAACCGCCATTGAATTCTTTGAATGCAAAACGAACGGCGAAACGGCGAGGCTCGTCGCGGCTCCCGAAGTGGCGTGCAACGTCGGTCGACACTTAAATTTCAAGCCAATCGCATTCGCCGGCTTTGTGCTTTACCCCATTGGATTGCCTCTATTGGCGGGATTCTGGTTGTACAAGCATCGCTCGTCATCCAAGACGACGCCGCGCGTGCACGTCTTGGCTTCATCGGCTTCTAAAATCGAGCAAAAGGATGCGGAGCTCGTCGAGTTGTTTCAGTCTCGTTACGGCATGTTGTACCAACCACTGAGACCTCGGTTTTACATGTGGGTGTGCGTCGATCTTTTGAAGAAGTTTTGCATCGTCGGCGTCAAGGTGATTTTCCCAAACAACGTATTGATGCAATCTTTCATCTCCATTGTGGCGTTTGCCTCGTTTGGCGTTTTGGCGACGAGAAATCCATACGTGAGCACGCACTTGAACATCGCGGAGATGCTCGCCACGTTTATGAACACAATCACTTTGATTGCGGGCTTTTACTTCCAGCTCGGCATCATGAGCGACACTTCGACGGAGATTGCGACGTACGTCATCGTTGCCGGTCTCGCCGCAACGACTTTGATTCTCATCTTCATCGTGACGACGGAGTTTTTGCCGTGGATGAAGAGGTTAATGTTCCTCATCAAGCACAACACGCAGACAGAAATGTACAAGCCGGATAAGATTGGTACGCACGAAAGCGGACCTCAGGGAACGTCTTGTTATCTCTTCCCGTCCGACTCGCCCATACGTTACTGGTGCTGGCGAGCCGTGCGACATCCAATCTTCGATCGCATGATAACGGTGGCTGTGTTCCTCAGCTTCGGAACCATCGTCGCCGAAGCCGTGTTGTACGACTCTGAGTTTATCAGCGACGCGTATGTTCGCATAACCTGGTTTACCGCTACGCTCAACTGCGTCTTTTTCCTAGAGGCGGCGGTGAAAATCATCGCCATGGGCTTCATTTTGGGAGACGGCGCGTACTTGCGCGACACGTTCAACTGCATCGACTTTCTCGTCATCGTCTTGCAGTTCATGCTCATCCTCGTCAACATTGCGACCAACGTCACCGGCGCCCGCTCTGCGAGATTTGTCAAATTTGTCAAATTGGCTCGCATTAGGTACTTTAGACTCTTCAGAAGAATGCTTCGATTGCACGCGCTGCGTGGCGACACGTTCCGCTTGCTCGTGCTCGAAGCCAAGGCGGAGGATCCCCCAGAGATTGCAGAGGCTATTCAACGTCTTCACGTCGTCTTTGAGCCTTCATCCGCTGAAGTTATTGAGTATCACCTTCGCGTCCTTCCACCGGACGTCTTGAGACTCGCTCGCGGTCTCATTGACGAGATGTATCACGAAAAGTTTGACGCCGATTTGGTCGCCGTGTACGAGTCGCAGACGGATCCGGTGAAGCAGACGGTGCAAAAGCAATACCAAGAGCTCGTGTACGAATGGCTCGCCACCGTTGCCGAACCGGGTCAAAAGCGTGCCTTCATGAACACGCTGAAAATTATTCGAGACGTCGCCATCGAGCTCGGCCCAGAGGGTGTCGCCGACGAGATGATTCGTCAGGAGTACCCCATCGGGGAGATTCTCAACGCTGAAATTTACAAGGAGCCCGAGGGCATCAAAACGACGACGAAGGATTACAAGCGTAAACTGAAAAAGGGCACGACGGCGTCGTCGTTTACGAGCTCCAAGGCGCTCATCTCCAAGCAATACACCGCGGTACAAGCCGCCATCACGAGCGATGACAAGGTGGAAGACGCCCTCAACGCGCTTCCTCTGCACTCTGTGGATGAAGACCAAGCGCTCATCCAACGTCAAGCCGAACTCGACGCGGTGAAGATTCGCAACAAAACCTTTGACGCTGAAGAAGCGGCGAAACTCGTGCGCGAGCAATTCACTACTTCTACGCCAGCGAACGGTGACAACCCGTCAACCGAAGGGCAAGAACCCAACGTACCCGTCGGTCCGGCGCCCATCAAGAGCGCCGGCTTGCTCGCCAAATTTAGAAGGAAAAAGTAAAACTTCAAACTCATTAAAGAGAGAGAGAGAGACGGTCGAACAGACGGAGCGCGCGTCTCTCAAACACAAATCTAGGCTTACACATCATTAATAACCTTTTCGAATACCAACATGACACTAATCTTAGCACATCCATCCATCCATTCCTTCGACGCCGCAGTTCGCGCCTCTTGACACTCATGCGCGGCACGCCCACGCACCGAGTGTAAACAACCAAACCGCGAACGAGCCACGGCGGCGAGCGACCCGTCGATGCGGTGCGATCTCATCGCCGCGCGCGCGCGAGAAACCCCATCCGCGATCGCCGTCGTTGACGTCGACGACGATGGTGAAACGCTCCATTTTTGCACTTTTTCGCAGTTGGACGCGCGCGTCGACGAGCTATCCCGCGCCGTTCGATCGACGACGCCGGCGACGCGTCGCGTGGGGAGTCTCGCGCGCGGGGGGCTCGACGCCGTCGTCGCGCTTTTCGCGGCGGGACGGGCGAATAGGTCGATCGTGGCGTTGGACGCGGACGCTTGGCCGAGCGAGCGGGTGAGACGCGTGGCGTCAGACGCGCGCGTCGGCGCTGTGATTTGTACGAATGCGGCGGATGGAGACCTCGTTCGGGAGGTTTTCGGGGAAACGGTGGCAATGCGTGTGATTATGATGGGCGATGATGCGGTGCAAGGAGAATCGGATGTTGGTGATGATGATGTTCTTCGACGCGTTGAAGACGACGAAGCGTACGTGGCGTTTACGTCTGGAACGAATGGAGTACCCAAAGGAACAGCTGCGCGTTTCGGCACTGTTTTGAGGTACGCCGAGGCGAAACGCGACGTGGAAAAGATTACGTCGGATTCACGGGTGTGTCTCGCGTCGAACGTGACTTTTGATTTATATCCCGGCGACGCGTATTGTGCAGCGCTCGCCGGAGCGGCGATGGTGGTGGCCTCGCGCGCGATGATTCAGCGCGATTTCGCGCGCGTGCTCGTTCTGGGACGCGCGACGCACGTGTGTTGCACCCCAACGGTGTTTTCACTTGCAGATTTCCCGCGGGGGAAACTGGACGCACCGGATTTACGATGCGTATCGCTCGCCGGGGAGAAGATGTCCGCGCGAACGCTGCGAGCGTTTGCTTCGACGGACGACGACGAAATATTTTCCTTGTACAACGTATACGGAGCGACAGAGACTACCGTCGTGCAAACGTACGCTAGAATGCGGGCGGATGATGATCCGAGTCGCGTCGGACGCGCATACGACGGTTTCGCGACGGTGTACATTGTGGAGCGTCGAAGTGACGGTTCCATCAAGTTTCTGGACGACGCGTCGTCGACGATCACGAGCGGCGAGCGGCCGACGGGCGAAATTGCCATCGGCGGTCCGTGCGTCTCCGATGGTTACCTCAACGACCGCGAACTCACGGCGAAGAGTTTCATCGACGACGCGTCCGTCGGGAGAGTGTATCTCACCGGCGACCGGGGGTGTTTCGACGCGAGCGGCGATTTGTATCTACGCGGTCGGTCCGATCGGCAAGTTAAGATTCGCGGGCATCGAATCGAGCTCGACGAAATCGAGCGCGCGTTGCGCGCATCGGAAAAATTGGTTCAAAACGCCGTGGTATTTTTTGACGCTGATGCGCAGACGGTGACGGCGCATTGTCAGGTGAAATCGGCCGAGTACCTTACAGCGGACGACGAGGCGTTGTACGCCTTTGCGCTCGAGCGTCACGCAACGTCGCGTTTACCATCGCACGGAACGCCACATCGGTACGTCTTTATCGCTCGCGATCGATGGCCGCTCACGTCGAGCGGGAAGACGGATCGACGGCTATTGATGAAATGGCTCGAGGACGGATCGACGAGGGTGTTCCGGCCGGAGTACGTCGAGCCCGAACGCGGGTTGGAATCCGTCGTCGCCGACGCGTGGGCTCGAGCGTTGGGATTACTTGGCGGCGGTAAAGACGTCGTCGGCGCACTGGACGCGTTCGATGCGCTAGGGGGTAACTCATTGAGCGTTTTAGCAGTGTCGAGGGCGTTGGCGCACGCGCTCGATCCTGGTGGTACGTCTTTGGAAGATAATGGAGAGATTGGATTGCGAGACGGCGAAGCAGCGGCCTTGTTGCGGACGATGGGCGACGAACCGGCGGCATGTAGCTTTGGCGTTGTCGAAGGCCCGTTTGCGCCGTGTGAAATCCTCGCCAGACCCGTGTTGAGGGATTATGCAAATTATTTGCGAGAGTGCGGCGTAACAATCGTTCAAGACGAAGAGAATCACGCGCGAAATCAGTCGTTTTCGTCGTCATCCGACGCAACAGATCGATGCATGATGACAGCGTGTAGTCGCGGCGTTTTCCCAGTCGTGTTCACGCTCGCTAACCTCGATGTTCCCATTCGCGGCGAGTATTTGCGCGTCGCAGCGGCGAGCTTGGCTAGAGACGCTTTAAGCGTCGTCCAATGCCTCATCGCGCACGGTGCGGATGTTTCTCAACCGTCTGAAGCGGGGACGTTACCGACGCACGTCGCCGCCGCGCGCGGACATTCTTCCATTCTTGCTGCGCTTCTCGCTGCGGGCGCCCCACCGGGCGCAAAGGATGGCGACAAACAAACCATACTTCATTTAGCTGTGCGCAGCGAAGACACGGAGACGATTCGCGTCGCCGCGAACGCGTGTAAGGATTTGAAGACGCGGGCAGGCGGATTGGAAGCGTGGGATCGTTGGAAAAGAACTGCCGCGTCTTGGGCGTTGCACTCTGGCTCGCTCGAGGCGTTGCAAATATTGCGAGACGCTGGGGCGAAATTGAACAATTTGGAGAGCGCGGTGTCGTCGTCCTCGGCGTGGCGTCACGGCGAGCTCAGCGCCCGCAGTCGAGTACAATTTAATCATAGACCCGAACGCAAGAAGATCGCGTCGCTCGCCGCGCTCGAGGCGCTGAGCGCGAAACTGGACGAAACGCGAGCGGATGACGAAGAGCGCCGCCAAGCCGCGTCGGCGATTCGTGAGCTCGTGTGCGCCAACGCCGAAAATCGAGCACGATCGAGAGATTTCGGGGTGATACCGAAACTCTGTGCGCGAGCGCGCGAAAGGCAGTGCTTGGATTCAATCGGTGCGCTTCGAAATCTTGCGGCAAACACGGAGAACGCCGTCGAAGCGGGCGAGTGCGGGGCGATGGAAATACTCGCAGACATTATTCGAATCAAGGCGCAATCGACTGCGGCAGTGTCAGACCTCGTCGGGGAAGACAAACGCTTGGTGTTCGCAGCGGCGAGCGCGATGACGGCACTCGCGATGAAGCACGGCGAAAACGTCCTTCGCGCGCAGGCGCAGAGCGACATTTTCGCCTTTGTGAGAGACGTGTGTGACGGGATGGACATCTTGAGTGACATGAATTGAAACGTAGAGTTACAAACTTTAGCGATAGCAGATATTTTTAGTTTTAGCGGCATAGCATTCAATTTTCCTTCGTATCGTACACGATTCACGCCGTCCATTTATCGGATCGGATCCGTTTCGCGAATCAACAGATTTGAGTTCGGGTTTGAAGCAAAACAATCTGATCGCCCACGACGGCGCCTTCGATGTCTTGTGGCTTTCCTTTGTATGATTCAATAGCCTTCGCGACGTCGGCAATTCTTCTCACGAGCGCATCGCGAGCCGCTGCGTCCCACAAGAGCGGACACGCGGTGTAATCCACCACGCATTCCGTCGTCGGTTCCGCCGTCACGCTGTCGTACAAACCCGCCCCGGCAAAGTCTTCCAAATCCTCGCCGTTGGAATCGCTTCTCGCGATGACGGTACCTTCGCCCGGGGCAAAGTGTCCGCAGAGTTTGCTCGGAAGCGATCGCACGATAATCTCTCCGGTTGACTTTTTAACGGTGAATCCCAGCGCGCTTCCCGCGTCGTTGCCGACGAGCGTCTCCCCGAGCCCGACGCACAACTCACCAAAGATTTCATCCGAGTCTCCGGTGACTGGGTTCGCCGTGTGCAAAACGAAGGCAAACTCCGCAGCGACGAGTTCCATCAACAACACGGCAACGTTGAGATCTTCATCGGGAATGCCGCAGGATTTTCGGGACAGCCAGGCGCGTTCAGTCCATTTGGACGCCCAGACGGCGCAGACGGCGTCCCAAAGCTTGGCGATGTCCGCAGTCGGCGAAATGTCGGCGATAACTTTTGAGAGCGACGCCTCGAGCTCGCGAGGGCACACGAGCTCGTCACGAACGATGGACCTCGCAGTTGCCAAGGCGCTTCGGCGCTCCTCGGCGGTTGTCGCGGCAGAGATGCTCTCCACGGCGGCGGCGAGCGCTCGGCGCGTTTCCTCATCCTCCTCGAGCGCGCGCTCAAACGTACCGAAAGGTATGGCGAAAGAACCCGGAACGACGACGTTCTCCAATCCCATCGCGTCGAGTTCCCGCCCCATTTCCGCGAGGCTGTTGCTCTTGCCTCCGACGACACTAGAGCGGTAGTCGCTCGGCGCAACGATCCATTCAGTCGAAGGCTCGTACGGGTCGATGCGCACCTTGGTGGCCTCTTTCGCCGCCGCCGACGACGCGCGAGATGCCTCTCCAGACACCGTCGCGCGCTCAAGGTTGACCGTTTCACCGACGATAACGCATCGGACGGTTTCACCAGCCGTCGCCAAGACTTGATTCCAAAGTGCGTCATCCGCGACGCTCGCCAAGAGGACATTTGTGTTGCGAGCGCGAATGGCAATGTGGCTCAACAAATCCACCGGCGATTTCGTAATCACCGCGGTGATGCCGGAGGGGATGTCTTCCAACCCGCCGAGAGTTTCCGTGAGGCACACTGTCGGCGTCGCGGTGAAGTCTTCACCCTGAATCTCGCTCAGCGTCTGCTCGACGGCGACGCCCGCGAAGGCTTCGAGACCTGCGTTGCCGACGCTCACGATTTGCCACGGAGAGCGACCGGCAGACTTTCGGACGACGGGTCGAAGCATCGAGATGAGCTGCGAGACGACGAATAAGCTGTGCGAGCGCACGTTTTCTTCGCCAAAGTTCATGAGATATTTTGGATCAGCTTTGGTCGACGACGAAGCGATGACGTTTGCGGCGGCTTGCGTCGAAGCGCAGAGAAAGTCCATGTCTCGCTCCATGGCGAGCGCGCAAAAGTCGAGCCCGGCATCCATCGCCTGAGACCAGTGCGTGGACCAGCGCTCACCGTGTGCGTCAGACATGGCAGCCTGAACGAAGCGCAAAGCTGCGGCAATTCTCGGCGATTCATCCGTGAGCGCAACGTTGGTCAACGCGAGCTCGAGAAGGGAGAGCAAATCATCCGCCGACATGTCTCCGTGGTTCACAGCCTCCACCTTGGTTCGGAAAAACTTTTCAAGCGTCGCATCCAGCATGACGACGTCTCTGTTCGGGCTGTCGTGCTTCCAAACCGGGAGAAGCCGCTTGCGAATTTCGACAATTTTTCCCGGAACCCACCACGCGTCGCGATTATTCAAGAGATCGTCAATTTCCCACGTCAAATCCTCCGGCAATGCGTACCGGGCAAAGTTCATCGCGCTGTCCACGTCACCACCACCGTGCGTTGTCTTCAAAATCCACAAGTAGTGCTTAAAAGAATCAATCATGTGCGGCATGTGCAACGCCGGTCCGGTGATTCCGTTGGATCGCCAACCTGCCTTCATCCCAGCCAAATCATCTCGCGTTAACCGCGCGTTATCCCACAGGTGCGCCCAAAAGTCATCCCAGTTTCCGGTATGAAGAAAGTGCAGGTACGCCTCGCAAATTTTCACGTCATCCGGCGTCGTGTTCGAGTGAAGCTTTTGATGCCACTGCTCGATGAACGCATCTTCGATCCCCGGGCGATGTCCCTCGCGAATACCGTGTTGTCGCATAATGTTCAAAATCCCCATTCGAATGTCGTCTCCATTCCCACCTCCGCGCGGGAGAAACGCCAGAGACGCTCGCATGAGCGCGCGAGACGTCGGATCTTCGGAAGTCGTCGCCTTGTGCGCGATGCGTCCTGCTAACCGCTCTTGCGTGCTCGCCATATCTTTACCCTGGTAGTTATTCCCGGCGTACCAGTGCAACTGCTTGATCGAGCTCAGACGAAGCCACGCGTAGACGAGCGCGGCGCCTTCCGCCCCGGCGTCCAACGCCGCGTCCAAGTTTTCATCCACGGCGCGAAACCTCGAGAAGAGATTCACTTGCCCGCCTTCCAAATCGGCGACGCGACGCGCCAACGCCTCCGCCCCGCTCGCCCCGCCTCGCCCCGCCTCGCCGCAACGATCGTTGATCACCACCTCGACGTCCCCAGACATCGAATGCGCCCAATAATCCCCAGCGACGACGATCCCGACGATGGACGCGATACTTTCAACGTCTCCCATCGACCCGTCGACGCGCAGCGTCAACCGTCCAACCGAGTCAAACGCGCTTCGCGTCGCGATCCCATCCCCGAAATCCCTCTTCCCACCGCTCGCTTCGATCGATCCCGGGGCGAGCATCCACGACCCGTCCCCGTCGATCGCGCGCGCGCCCCAGTGAAGCTCCACGGGCGTCGTCGCGTCCTTTACCGCTTCCCTCGCCGGTCCGGATAAGAGCGTCAACGCCACCTCGACGACGGTTTGTTTACCGCCCTTCGTCGTCGTCGTCGTCGCATCCACGCGAAGCGCCCCGTCGTCCGCGAGCGCGTACTCCTTCGTCGTCGTCTCCGTCGTCGGTTCGTCGTCCGACGCACCGCCGTTCGCGTCGTCGTCGTCGTCGTCGTTGACTCGTCCGATGCGTTTTCGCAGATTCCTCGTCGAATCCGCGCGTCGCCCGATATCCATCGACGCCGCGTTCGCGCCGACGACGCGCGTCGGACGAACCGGTCGCGAAGAATTTCGTCGACCGATGAAGACCGCCGGCGGTGCGGCGACGCGTCGCGTCGTCGTCGTCGTCGTCGTCGTCGTCATCATCATGGAAGCGTTCGCGAGGCGCACACTGACGTCCCGCACTCGCACTCGCGCGCGCGCGCGTCGCCGCCGCCGAAGACGACGGACGAACGGGCGGTGTCATAGATTGGAAGGAATTTCCTTCGATTCGTTCGCGCCGTTCTCGCGCGGAGACGTCGCGTCGCGCAGACGCGCGCGCGAAGGAACGTAATGTGTCGCGCGTGTCGAAGCAGAGTGAAACCGACGCCGTTGCCGACGACGGCGGCGTACTGCGCACCGTGCGCGCCGACGGCTGGGATCGAAGAGGACGACGGGACGCGTCCACCGTTGGCGAAGACGTACGACGCCGTCGTCGTCGGCGCGGGCGTCGCCGGGACGTCGTTCGCGAGGACGCTCGCGGAAACCGTCGGCGCTCGCGGTGGTGGAGACGCGGAGACGTCGACGTCGACATCGTCTACGCCGAGCGACGGCGCGGCGAGGATCCTGTTGCTCGATCAAAACGCGTGCGCGAAGACGGTTGCCGCGGTGGAGCGGGTGACGCGGCGGGCGGAGTCGCTGCGGGTGCGCGAGACGCCGTTGAGGGAACTCGGAGGGAGCGCTCGAGCCGTCGCTCGAGCCGTCGTCGGATGCGACGCGAATCGGCGGGTTTTAACCCTCGAAGGCGGGATCGAGGTTGGGTACGACACGTTGTGCGTCGCCACGGGGGCGATGCCGAGGTGTCCGTTGCCCGAGGCGAGCGATGGGAGCGTGGATGTGTTCGAGGTGAGAGACGTCGAGAGCGTGGACGCGTTGGCGAGACGGTTGGAATCGGCGCTCGCGCGGACCAAACGAATCGCGCTCGTGGGTAACGGTGGGATCGCGCTCGAGCTCGTGGACGCGCTGTGTGGAAGAGGGATCGCGTTGGATGGGATCGAGGCGTGCGAGTTGGTGTGGGTGGTGAAACACGACGGCGTCGGGGATGCGTTTTTCGACGTGGACGCCGCGGATTTCTTTACGCGCGTTCTCGAAACGAGAGCGAAGGGCGGGTTCGTCACGGCGCGGGACGACGAACGGGACTGGAGCGTGGACGATTCGACCGCATCTACGACGACGGCGACGGGAGATGGGACGAAGAGACGCAGAGTCGGTGCCGCCGCGGGTCCGGATTGGGTGGCTCGGTTTCGATCGCGATGCGCCGACGGAACCGAGCTTCGACGCATGAAGTTTCGAATCGTGAAAAACGTCACACTCATCGACGCGCACAAAACGTCCAGCGGGGTCAACGTCCTCAAACTCAGCGATGGATCGACGATCGAAGTGGACGCCGTCGTCGCCGCTGCCGGCGCCGAGCCTCGATGCGATTGGCTCCCCGAAGACGTCGCGCCTCGATCGACGCTCGACGGCGGAATCCTTGTCGACGATTGCATGCGAACGGTGGGTCCGTACGCCGACTCGATAGTCGCCGTCGGCGACGCGTGTTCGATGGAATCTCGCGCGCTTCGATCCGATGTGCCGTGGTTTCAAATGCGACTGTGGAGCCAAGCGAGACAATCTGGATCGTTCGCCGCGCGCGTCGTCGCGGGAGAATGCGACGCCGACGCCCTCGGGTTCAATTTCGAGCTCTTCACCCACGTCACAAAGTTTTTCGGCTTAAAAGTCATCCTATTGGGCCTGTATAACGCGCAAAAGCTCGAAGGCGTGCCGGATGAGGACGTCGTGACGTACCAACGCGAAGACGTAGACCAATCCGACGCCGACGCGTGTCGATACGTCCGCGTTCTCCTCGTTCGCGGACGCATGTTGGGCGCCGTCCTCATCGGCGACACCGATCTCGAGGAGACGTTTGAAAATCTCATCATGGATGGGATCGATTTGTCGAGGTTCGGACCGGAGCTCCTCGATCCGGAATTCGATGTAGAGGATTTCTTTGACTAGCCGTAGCGTAGCGTAGTTTTTCTACTTAAGTAGTACCGAAGCGTTGAAAGAAATCAATTCAAATCGAATCACAAAGCCGCCATCGCGCGCGATCGCGGCGCTAGAAGAAAGAAAGAATGAATGTCAACTATAGATTTACGTCCCCGCACGCGCGTCCCTCCCTCGAAACGAACACAAACTCAGTGCGGCTTCGGTTTATACCCATCCACGGCGAAGTTCCGCGTCGCCGCCGGCAACACCACCTCGCACCCATCCAACGCCCCCTTTTCACACGTCACCTGACACCCCAACCGACTCGTCGACGTCAACCCGTACGCCAAATCCAACATGTCGTTCTCGTCGTCGCACGCCTCATCCAACGAATCGAAAACCTTTTCATCTTTAAAAACCACGTGACACGTCGAACACGCGAGCGAACCCTCGCACGCGCCCTCCAACTCGATATCGTTCCTGTGCGCCGTCTCCAGCAGGTTTTCCCCGACGAACCCGCGGACGACGTGCGTCTCCCCGTCGCGGTCGATGAACCGGATCTCTATGCTGTTCGCGTCGTCCGCGACGCGTTTCTTCGTCGTCGCGTCTGTGTTGTGGTTTCGCTGCGAAACGACTGACGCCGACGTCGTCACGCCGTGCTCCGTCGCCGTTCTCAGCGCCGTCGATACCGCGGTTCGCGTTAACCGTCTCAACGCCGTGGACATGATCGCGCGTGCGCGGTCGCCCGCGTGAAACTGTGGCGACGTTGGATTCATTTCGATTCATTTCAATTCATTTCTTCGCGCTTTTTACTACAAAGGATGATGCACTCGCGCTCGAGCGCGTAAGTCTCGGCCGAGCCGCGGGAATGGAAATTCTAAATAAAATCGACGATAAAAACGAATCGCGCCGTCGTCTGCCTCTCTCTCTTTCTCTCTCTCTCTAAACTCTCTCTCTCTCTCTCTGTGTGTGTCTCGTGTAATCTTCTAAAAAGCGCGTCGCCGAAGCGCGCGCGCGCGGGCTGGAATACGAACAGGCCCCTTGAGCGAAGCCTCGTCGTCGTCGGCGCGTTTGGTTACCCATCCGGGAATAGCTCGCGCTCAAACGCCTCTAAATGCTCGTAATCCCCAGGTTTGAGCGTGATACCCCTGTGCCCGCGAGGATACCTCCGCGCGAGCGCGGACATGGCGTCGTCCAACCGTCTGCGTTCGCTTCGCATGAGGTACGCCACGGCGACGCTCGGAGCGCGCGACTGCCCGCTCATGCAATACACCAAGACTCTGTTTGGCATTCCCGCCTGATCGGCGCGGTTCGCGACGTCGTGTAAAACCTCAAGCTTTTGTGTCGTTTTCGCCAAGTCGATTTTCGTCGGGTCTTTCGCATCCGCCGGGGCGGTAAAGACGTTGATGTTTCTGTTGCTGCAACACGGAGAACACGTGGGAACCGTCTGCGGCGAAACGAGTCGAGATCGATCCGTCAGTCTCTTTTCCACGCTGTGCCCGCGACGACGAAGCGCTCGCCGAGGGCGAGAGAATTGAAAAAACAAGCACCCCTAAACTCTCCGAACGACGATCGATCGCGTCCGAACGACGTCGAACGCGTCCGAACGCGTCCGAACGCGCGCGCAAGCCCCCTGCGTTTCGAGAAAAAATCAATTCGCGCGTTTACAAACCACGCGTCGAAGCGTCGTTCAGACCGGGCGTCGATCGCACGCACATTCATCACCGTTCGTATTCCGCACGCCAACAACGCCTCGTCTCGGCTCGTGTGTTCGAAGGCGCCGATGCACAAAAACTTGTCGATCACCTCGACGATGGGCTCGCACCGAGTCGGTCCGTTCCGTATCGGCGGTCCTCCATTTCCTGAGTCTTTACTCGTCGATTCACCCCCCTTCAAACCACCTGGGTCCCTCGCCGGTCGTCGGTGGTGTCCGCAGGTTTCGCACGTCGTTCCCGGCGCGTGCTCGTGTCCGCACGCGGCGCACATCGGCGACGACCCGGACTCGCTCAGCGATCGTCGCATCGGTCGTCGTCCGCGTCCGTCGTCGCCCGAGTCCGAGTCCGACGTCGCCGGCGCGCGCGTCATCTTGTGGCGGCGGTCGTTCGTTCTCCTCCATTCATCCATCCATTAATCATCGTTAAAAGTCGAGAGATGGTCTGCGGAGGATTCGTTAGGGTTTATATATTTGTTATAAATGTCGTACTATGTATATTTTAATTCCATGTAGTGAATTTTAAGGTATCTTATTAGGGTATAGGATCTCTGTTGGTCGTTAGAGCGAAGGGTGCGGACCCGCGTTTGGTGAGGGGGGGGTAGGACGTCGTGACCCCACATGAGGGTGTTAATTAGGTTACACTATGGGATTTGGTATGATTAGGGTTTAGGGTTATAAATGTATGTTTGCTCGCTCGCTCGAGCGTCGAGCGTCGAGATCGCGACGCTCGCGCGTGGATCGGTTCGGTCTCGAGTGCGCGGGATTCAATCCCCCTCCCCCCGCGCGCGGTAGCGACGGTCGTTCGCGGCGTTCCTTAGTCCCGTTCGACGTCGCGCGGACGCGGTGGCGTTCGGCGCACGGCGGTCGAACGGTTCGGTTTCTTCGCTCGGTGAGTCAACAGAAATCCGTCCGTCCGTCCGTCAGTCATGTCGGCGGGTGATTTGATCGAGCACGTCGACCTGCGCGGGGTGGAGTGCCTGAACGCGGAGCGCGATGACATGTGGCGACACGCGGTGTGCGTCGGGGAGCGGGATCAGGAGACGCTGACGCTGGTGACGGATGACGACGAGGAGCTGATTTTAACGCTGCCGTTTACGTCCAACGTGAAACCGACGCGAGCGGTGATTAAAGGCGGATCGACGCGCGGGAACGAGGAAACGTCGGCGCCGATGCGGGTGAAGATTTTTGTCAATCCCACGGCGTTGAGTTTTCAAAATATTGGAAAGAAGACGGCGGCGCAGGTGATTGAGTGTCGGTCGGAGGATGGCGCGTACGACTTGGACGCGACGGCGTTTGACAACGTGCGAACGCTGACGTTTTACGTCGAGAGTAACGCGGGTGGGACGGATAAGACGGAGATTTCGCGGATAGAGATCCACGGTTGTTTAGCGGATAGCGCCAACATGAACGATCTCAAACCGTGCTGAGGTCGGGGTTAAGCGCGAGGAGGAAAGGACGCGAGTTTCGGTTTTCGTTTGGTTGGAAAATTTTACTTTCCATCCGCTCGCCGATCCCTCGCGCCAATCCCTCGCGCTCGACGCACACTCGGAACACTCGGAACACTTTCCGCGCGGCAGCGCGCGATGGAGCGCTCGCTACGAAATCATTCATTGAAACGCGAGCGAGCGCTCCATTGCGAAATTCGTGACGACGCGACGCCAAATCAGTCGAACGCGCAGACGTCGACGCGCGTCGCGTCCGATTCAACGCTCACGCGCACACCCGAGAAAAATCACCCAACGAACGGACGTTTCTGTTTCTTTCGTTGTTTCATCCACGCACACGTAGAAAGATGCGCGCCGTCTCGTACCGACGACGGCATTATTAATAACGACACCGACTAGCGACTGAAGACGCGCGCGGCGCGCTTGAACCAAAATTAAAAAATTAATCAATCTTCAATCGAACGCGACGTCAAACACCGACGCGCGTCGACGCGCGACGACGCGCGGTGGTGGTGAGAGACAAAGCATCGCAGTCATGTCGTCGCCGTCGCCGTCGCCGTCGTCGTCTTACGCGCTCTCGGGAATATTCATCGTCAATTTACGCGGTGAGGTTTTGATCTCCCGCGCCTACCGAGACCACCTCGATAAACACGTCTTTGACGCGTTTCGACTGGAAATCCTCAACCCGAAGACGTCCCGAGGCGCGGCTCGGTCGTACGCCAACGCGTCGTCGAGCTCGCAAAGGAAAATGGATGCGGAAAACGCGATGATTGAGGCGCCGGTGCGACGCGTGGGGAGCTTGACGTACGCGTTTAAGAGACACCGAGACGTCTACGTCGTCGGGGTTTCGAGAGAGCGCGGGGACGGGGTGGGGATGAATCAGGTGATAGGGTTTACGTTTTTGTGTCACGTCGTTCGGTTGACGACGCAGTACTTTGGGTCGTGCGATGAGAATGCGATTCGGGGCAACTTTGTGTTGATGTACGAGTTGCTGGATGAGATTTGCGACAACGGGTACCCGCAGATTACCGCCGGGGAGACGCTGAAAACGTTCATCACGCAGCGAGACAAGTCGAGAGAGCTGATGACGAAGGATGAACAACACAGAGCGGCGATGCGTGAACAACAAATGGCGGTCGAGGCGGCGAGACAGATGACTTCGGCGGTGCAGTGGAGGAAACCCGGGATTACGTACAAGAAGAATGAAGTGTTTTTGGACATTGTCGAGAGCGTCACGGTGATGATGAGCGCGGAAGGGACGGTGTTGCGATCCGCGGTGCAAGGGGGGATTTATATGAGGACGCAGTTGTCTGGTATGCCGATATTAACCGTCGGTTTGAACGATAGATTGGCGGTGGAGTCGAGGTCGATGGCGCAGGGAGAGCAGCCGCACGCGAGCGCGGCGGCTTCGAGAAAACTCATCGAGCTCGACGATTTACAGTTTCATCAATCGGTGCGTTTGCACAAGTTCACCCACGAAAAGACGATTGAATTCACGCCGCCGGATGGCGAGTTCGAGCTCGCGAGGTATCGCGTGTCGGATAACGTCACGCTTCCTTTTAAGCTCATGCCGGCGGTGAAGGAACTCGGTCGCACGCGCATCGCCGTAACCGTCAACATCAAGTCTCTGTACAGCGAAAAGACGGTCGCGAACGAGGTGAGAGTGCGCATTCCGGTCCCTAAACACACCGCTCGAGCCGTGATCAACGTCACGGGTGGAAAGGCAAAGTACGTCCCCGAAGAAGGGTGTTTACGATGGAAACTCAAACGCGTCGCCGGTCACGAAGAGTTTCAACTCGACGCCGAAGTGACGCTCTCCAGCACCCTCAGCGAACACAAGGCGTGGGTTCAACCGCCAATCAACGTTCTTTTCCAACTGCCCATGTTCACCGCGTCTGGTTTACGCGTGCGTTTCTTAGAAGTCAAGGGTGAATCCGGTCAACCGTACCCAGACGTCACCAGATGGATTCGCTATCTGTGCACGTCGGGATCGGGCGAACGCGGCGGGTCCTACGAGATTCGTTGCGCATAGTTTATAATCCATGTAGTAGCGCATTATTCGCGTAAAACGCGATGATTCAACGTCACTAATCGCGCGCGAGTTGTCCTCGGGGAAAGCGTTCGTCGTGTAAAACAAATCCGAGTCGAGCGCGCTTCGGCGAAAGCGGCGCGAACCGTCTCTCTCTTTAAACTTTAAAAACGAATTCGCCAGAATCAGGCGCGTCACCTCCCGACCAGCCGCCACCGAGCGCGAAAACGAAGACCCGCGCACGAAGTAACCGACATGTCACTCTTCGCGACGCGCGTGTCCTCCTTCGCCGTCGGCTTTGCCGCGGCGTCCGCGGGTGGGTTTTGGGTTCTCAAACAGGATATCGAAAAGAGCCATCAAGAGCTCACGGCGACGTGTTCGACGCTCGCGGCGCGCGTCGAGGCGTTGGAAAAGGCTGGGAAGTGACGGCTGGAAATGATTTGATTTGGTGTAATAAGTAGTACAACGGTAGTAGCGACGATGTGTGCGCGGTGTCTGTCTCCTGTTACGTTTTCTTTTGGTTTTCAGCGACGGCGTTGAGTTTGTTGTTTCGGCGTGGCAGCCAAGGCATCCGAGAGGGTTGGGCTGGCGTTGAAACACTCGTTTTTGTGAAGCGACCACGATGCAATTTGACACGCGCGGGAGCAGTAGCAGGCTTCTTTGCATCGGGAGCACCGTTTCGGGTTGAGGGTGAGTCGAAAACATCCAGAACAGGTTCGCGGTTTGACTTTTTCGGGTTCGACGTCCAAATCAAAGAGTCTCAAAGCCTTGGCGTGTGCGATGCCGATGTCCCCGATGACGCGCGCGCGTCGCCAACCAAAGTCTGTGATTTCGTCCGCGTCAGCGGGAGCGATGACGCCGGGCCATTCGCGATGTCTCGCGGGCGTTTCGACGGCGTCCATCAAGAGATCGTGTCCCGCGCGTCCGTCCTCATCTAGAAGAGTTCGAAGGTCTTCGCCTAACAGATCGGCGTCTCGGAGAAACTCAAGCACGGCTCTCGATGCTCGATGACAGGCCCAGTGATACGCCGTTCGCCCGGACTCGTCCGTCGCTGCGAGATGTTTCTTCGGCGGGACGCCGGACGATTTCAAGACGTGCGCCACGACGGATGGTAAATCGTTCAGGCACGCGTGCATTAACAGCGTCTGGCCAGACCTACACCGTATTAGATCACCCTTGCCGTGCGCGTTGATTGCAAGCGTCAACAAGTCGAAGTGACGACTTAACTCGTCCGCTTTCTCGGCGTGTCTTTTCGTTTCCCGAGACAGCGAGTCTATCGAGTAAAAAATTGGTGGCCAGCCATGCTCTTCGCTCGGGGCGGTGACGTCCCCACCCGCAGCGCGCAACGCCTCGACGCATTCGCAGTCTAGAAGAAACGCAAACGCGGTGTGCATGGCGGTTCGCCCTAATCGATCTCCACGTCGCAAGTCGGATCGACTTGCGAGCTCTTTGACCAAATCCATCCGGCGCAATCGAAGCGCCGCCATGAGCGCCGTACCGTCGTCGCCAACGTCGTCCACCGACGCCCCGAGTCTCTCGATGAGAAAGTCAACGATAAAATTGGCGCTCTGCCCGCCGTGTATGGCGTAGATGAGAGGGGTTCGATTCAAATCATCCCTGGCGTTGATGGCTGATTCGCACACCGGCGACAGAAACGGCTTGGCGTTTCCGTGGAAAGCGGCAATGTGGAATGGCGTCACGCATAAACTCTGTAAATCCGGCAACCAATCGAGGGTCCAGTTATCGATATCCATCCCGTGTTTACACTGTATGTACGCCACCATCCTTCGTATCTCCGTCTTGTGTTTGACGTCGACAGTCGCGTCGCCTGCGACGAATTCTCTCAAAACGTCTTCGCGCGGAAACATTGACAGGCATTTGAGCAGCTTCTTTCTATTTTCAAACGTGTTCGCGCATCGAACGATCGCCGATGCGATCGTCCGCCGCCTCGGATTCGTGTCAGCGCACATCAAAAGCGCCGGCATGACGATGGCTTGGTCGTTGAACGGGTCACATCCATGTTCGAGCAACCAGTGCACGATTGGAAAGCTGCAGTGCGGCGAAAGCAAGGCGGTCGAGAGCGCGTCGAGACCGTCAGCGAGCGCACACGGTGGGTATATCCGTCCGGATCGAGTCATCATGTCGCAATCATCCAGGCAATCGTGATAGACGGCTGTTAAAAAGTCTTTGTTGATGCTCATGTTCTCCAACGAAGAAACCGACGACGCGACGCTTCTCGTTATGAGGGATCCTTTTCAATCGCGTCGACGTGATCGCTGTTTAAACGACTGACTATCTTCATGAATTAAAACATGATGAAATTCTAACGAAGCGACGATTCTCTTCTATTCCTTCATCGCGCAAGGTCACTCACATTGGCTGCTGCTTTTTCTTTTTCAAGCGTTCGGTGGCGTCGTACTTGATCACTTCGCAACCATTCTTATCGACAATCTTTACCAAGTAATCCGTCGGTGCCGTCACGAGACGCTCGATAACTTCAGAAATGCAAAGATCAACCAAATCCATCGCCTGCGCGCGCGACATGTTCGGCACCCAATGCTTATCGAACAACGACAAGCAAAACATACCCCCGTACCCGTGACCCGCCGAGTTCACCTTGTGTCCCGTAGCGAGGTAATCCATAAAGTACAACGACGGACCTTGGCCCTCGTCGTACCCCGCCAAGAGCGTGTTCACCTGGTACGGCCCAGACCTCAAAGCTTGCGCCATCTCGTTTCTCGCGTAGTGCGAAACCGCCTTGGTATCCAACTCGTGTCCGTGCTTCAACCGATACAACCGCACGTTCGCCTTTATGTACTCCCCGAACGCCACGCAATCACCCTTCGGTCCGCTCATCGCCATCACCTTGCACTTATCAATCTCCGCAATTTTATCTTCATCGCTCTTCTGCACGATGATCTGTTGCACCGAGGCGCAATCCGCGACGACGAGAGAAAAGTCGTATCCGACGAATCCAAACACGACGTCCATGGTTGATTTTGATTAGATTCCTTCCTCCTCCTCACCGACGCGGACACACTCAAACGTTTCGCCAAACTCTGCCCTCCTCTGCGACGCGCGGTTTTATCTTCACACCGACGCGCCCGATCCGTCCTCGCGTCGGGTACCGGCCGCGCTCTTCTAAAGCGTAAACTGACGAGCGAGTGAACGATCGATCTCAACGACGTTCAAAGAGATCCCGTTCGCACGCGCACGAACCCCGGGTTCGTTCGTTCGTTCGGTAGATCGCGCTTTTCCTTTGCGGTCCCGGCGCTCTGTCTTTGTTTATCTCGCGATGCGTGCGCGTTTCCTTTCGACGCGTGCGAGACTGACGACGACGAGGACGTTGACCGAACCCACAGTGAAAAATCAATCGAAAAATCAATCGATCGTCACACGTCGCCGCGCGCACCACTCGCCGTCGCCCGAGACGAACCGAAGCGAACCGAAGCGAACCGTCCACCATGCCCACGTCGAAACGATACGCCATGGTGTGCGCGGCAAACTTTAACCGGTCCATGGAGGCGCACAAGACGCTCGCCGAGAGCGGATTGCACGTCAAATCCTACGGCGCCGCGACGCGCGTGAAACTCCCTGGGGCGTCGCGGGATGACCCGAACGTGTACGAGTTTGATTCCATCACGTACGAGGACATCGCGAAAGATTTACGGTCGCAAGGGGACGAGGTGGTGAAGGGATACGAGGAACGGGGGATGTTTGAAATGTTGACGCGAAACGCGAAGATGAAGCCGACGCCGAATAAGTGGCAGACGCGAAGCGAACGGGACCAGTTTGACGTTGTCGTGTGCTTTGAAGAGCGGGTGTTCGATCTCGTGGTGATGGATTACCGGGAGAAGAGTGGAAAGGGGCAACAGCCGGTGTTGGTGGTGAATTTAGATGTGAGGGATAGTCATAGGGATAGCGTCGAGGCGGCGCCGAGGGCGTTGAAATTGTGCCGAGCGTTGGAAGCGAGCGAGGATTGGGAAGGCGAGGCGGATGGGATCATGCGAGAGTTTGAGGCGAGCGAAGGGATCATGGGCCTGTTGTATACCGTTTGTTATTACTAATGGGTACTCGACGTAGGAAATGTATTGTACACGTACCGTAGACTTGAACGTTTTTACGAAGACGCGTCTTGTCCCTCGCTCGACGCGGCGACGTCAACGCAACAACGCGGCTAGGACGCGATCGCACACGCGCTGACGATCTTCTGGTCGCGATATCGGTTCACCAGATCTATCGGTGAGTAAAAACCTGTGAACCTCGTCTTGAATCTCGTTGTCAACCGTGCTCGGATCAATCAAAATGTCCGCTTTGAACACCATGACGTCGAGATCCTGGAGCGCCTCGGTTACGTTGATCAAAACGCGAGGACGCGCGTGGCCCGAAATGTCCATCGGCGCCACGACGCGGAGTTCGCTCGTCAAACCGTTAGTCGGGCTGCACAACATCTCCACCTTGAGCGGCTGATCGACGTGATCCTTGTACTTTGAACACAGGTAGTCGGTTTGGTCTTGATCCTTGATGTTGCGGGTAAAGAGGGAAACCTCGCACGTGGTTCCGTCGACAATTTCAATCTTTGCGTAGCTCACCGGCACCTTTAAATCCTTTGACACTCTTAAACAGTCGTACAACAACCCCTGTCGATCCCGGGTGCGAATCTGGAACACCGTGTGCGCGGGAGACATGAGGTTATCCACCTCCACCGTCGTCTCCATGTTGAAGACAGGGGGCTGCGCCTCCGTGACCACCATACCCATGGATTCGCGTAAAGTTTTCGTTCGACCGCGTCTCGTCACGAAGGAGGGCGCTGGGTGTACCAACACGTTCACATCCCTGGCGTCTCCAGCGCCCACCGCCGCGGCCACGGGCTTGACTTTCCTAGAAATGTCTCCCACGCGCGCCGGATTTGGCAACTCGTGCATATCATCCGTGACGTAAAACAAATCGACCGCCTTACCGCTCGGCGACGTCGTCACGTGCGCGCGATGCACGCTGAGCTGCAATTCCCACAACGCGAGCGTCACGTCGTGGAGCAAACCGACGCGGTCGTGCGCCTCGACTTGTAAAATGTACAAATGTTGTTGGCTGTCCAACTGTTCCAACCGTTGAAGAGAATCGCTCGACGGAATGGTACTGATTGCGCTCTTGTGCGGGCACAGCAACTCCAAACGCTGCCTGAGAAGCTCCCAATCTACCACACACGTCCTCGGCATGTCTTCCATCAGCGCTGACGCCGCCATGTTTCCACCGTGCGCGCTCGGTTCGTTGACGAACCGACGGATTTTCGTATTCCTAGCCCCCGCGTGCGCGCGTCGTCTCTCCGCCGCCGACGTTTTCGACCAACGCCCTCCGAAACGTCCACGGGAAACCACGAACACCACCCTCTTCACGCTCGATACCGCGTACCCGACCGCTTTACCTACCAAGGAAGAGGACGAAGCCGCCGCCGACGACGACGAAACCGTCCAACCGCCCGCCCCATCCGACGCCTCCTCCCCTTCCCCGCTCCTCCCCACCAACCCGTCCTCCCCACCGCTCTCGGCGTGTCCCGCGCGCACCGTCAACAACACCAGCGCCCACACCCCATCCGTCGTGAAATCCCCGCGCGTGACGACGAGCCCAAACTCGAACACCACCCGGCAAATGTCCGCGCCGAGTCCAGTCTTGTCCGGACACGTCAATCGAAACTCCGCCGTGGGCGTCCCACCGCGCGTCGACCCGTTCGCGAAACCTCCTAAAACACCCCTAACGTCATCGCCGCCGTCGTCGTCGCCCGGTGCGTCCTCCTCGTCGTCGGTTTCATCGTCGTCGTGTATCTCCTTGTACGTCACGTACCGCTCGTCATCATCCGCGCTCTCGTTCTCCACGCTCGTCGTCGGGTGCGTCGTCGTCGAGTCCCCGCTCGGTGACATCGTCGTCGTCATCGTCGTCCCGCCTCGCGGTGGAACCCGGTCCACGGGCATCGACGTCGACGTCGGCGTTCGTCGCATTCGGTCGAACGAATGCGTCAAAGTGTGGCGCGCGCCGAAGCGAAACTCGATCCAATCATGCCGTCGTCGTCGTCGCGACGGCGATGCCTGACGACGACGGCGCTGATCCTCTGCGTCTACCCCGTCGTCGTCGCGGCGGCGGTGCACGAGTACGCGTCGGCGAGCTTTTACCCGACGACCAACGGGGCGATCCTGCTCGGTGGGCGCGAGGGCGTGTACGCGTCGCGCGTCGATCTCGAACGCACGACGACCAAGGGCGGGTGGATCTCGGCGAACCCGCGGGTGAGGGACGGGAAGGCGTACGTGCGGCTGGATGAGCTGACGTTCGCGCGGGACGAGGCGACGGCGAACGCGGCGGGGGCCACGGGCGGGGCGGATGGTTTGATCGAGGCGACGCTCTTTGAGCGAAACGATTTCGATCGGTTGGGCGTCGTGGACGACGGGGTTTTAAAGTTTTGTTGCGACGCGGACATGGCGTCGCGCGGGTTGTGCTCAGAGGTGAACCGGTTGATCGTGCGGGAACGGAACGAGGAGGTGGGGAAGTTTGGGAAGAAGTTTAAAGGCGGCGACGGCGATAGAACGACGCCGTGGAGAACGGAAATTTGGTTTGATGGAGACGATACGACGGCGAGAAGCGACGTGCAGGCGGTGAGCGTGGATGAGACGGGGATGTATTACCTCTGGTTCGTCGTGTGTGATCCCGAACACGCCGGGGTGAGGGTGAGCGGAAAGACTATTTGGAAAAATCCAGACGGCTATCTCCCGGGCGCGATGCAGCCGAATCTCGGGTTTTACGGTTTAGCCGCCGTGGCGTACTTGGTGCTCGGGTTCGTCTGGGCGCTGTCGTACGTCGGTCACTGGAAGCACGTGCTCGAGCTGCACAACTGCGTCACGGTGGTGGTGACGCTCGGGATGTGCGAGATGTGCGCGTGGTATTTCGATTACGCCAACTTCAACTCGACGGGCTATCGGCCGTACACCTTTACCGTGTTCGCCGTCTTGCTCGGCTCGTTGCGAACGACGCTCAGCCGCACGCTCGTGCTCGTCGTTTCTATGGGTTACGGCGTCGTCAGACCCACGCTCGGTGGGCTCAACGCCAAGGTGGTGTCCCTCGCCGTGTGCTACCTCTTTTCCACGGCGGTCAAGGATGTCGTCGAACACGTCGGTTCCGTGGATGACTTGAAACCGGGCGCCAAGCTGTTTTTAATCTTGCCCGTGTCCGTTTTCGATTCAATCTTCCTGATGTGGATATTCACCTCGCTCTCGAAGACGTTGACGCAGCTGACGCTTCGCAAGCAGGCGCAAAAGTTGAGTCTCTACCGCGCGTTCACCAACGCCCTCGCGTTCAACGTCGTCCTCTCCCTCGGTTGGCTCGGGTACGAGGTGTGGTTCAAGTCGACGTCGATGATTGACGAAAAGTGGGAATCCCTCTGGATGCTCAACGCGTTTTGGCAGTGTTTATCCTTTGGTCTTCTCGCCGTGATTTGCTTTTTATGGCGTCCGACCAACGCGTCGGTGCAATACGCCTACTCGGAGCTCGCCTCGGATAACATTTCCGAAGAGGCGTGGTGGGGCCAAATCATATCAGAGGAGGACATCGAGATGCACTCCACGGCAAAGTCACCGCCGCACGGGCGCGTGATGAATAGCGCCAAGAAGACGCGCGCGCTTCACGACTTTTCGCTCGACGACGGCGATGATTCCGCCGCCGAAATGGGCAAGATGGAGTGAGCGGGGAGTACTATTTCATGGTGTTACGAATTGTTGTTGTCATAAAATACACGTCCAACGTACGCCGTGCTCAGCGCTGTGTTTGGCTAATCATAATTTAATACCCCATGCGCTGCTCTTTGATCGATTCCTTACGCGTTCGACCTCGCGCATCGCTCATCTTTTGTAATTCGGCGTCGAATTTTGCGAGCGCTTCCTCCTTGCGCATCGCCGGCGGCGTCTCCGGTTCGGCGTCGCGCTTGGCGGCGACGACGAAAGACCTCGACGGGAGTTGTAGTCGCGGCTGCGCCGACGCCGGGGCCTTTGTCTTTTCGTCGTCGTCGTCGTCGCCACATTCGTCGTCGTCGTCGCGACACCCGACGCACGTAACGACTGACTTTTCTCCTCTCTCCCCCCGCTCGCTCGCCGGCGATTTCTCTGGCTCGTACTCCTCTGGCAAACGGCACAGTCTGCACACATTCGTCCGCACCGCGACGTCGTCCCCCGACTCCCCGCGCTCCATCGCCGCCTGTCTCAAATCCGCCGCGATCGCTCGCTCCGCGACGATGTAATCGTACGTTGAAATCCGCTTCCAACACAAGACGACGTGAAACGTAAACAATTCGCCGACGACCCACATCAACGCCGTCCCGAGCGCGATGTACGCCACGAGCCCACCGACGAGAGACTCGGCGGTGATCCCACTAGAGACGACGTACCGTGCCTCGTCTCGCACGAACGCCTCGGTTCGATCGAAATCGATCGCGCACCACACCAAGAGATACCCCGCGAGCGTCAACTGCGCGAAAGCTTGCGCGAAAGCCGCGCACACGAGGGCGAAAAAACTCTTATAATTCCTCCTCCCGACGCAGTTATTCAACCACTTGCAGTGATGATCGAACCCATCGACGCATTTATCGCAATCTCGGCAGTGTTTCGCCCCTTTCGCGACGTTTCCTTCGCAATACCGGCAAAACAACATCCCCGTCGGCACCGTTTGAGACTTTGCCGCCTTCTTCGCGTCCTTCTCATCGTGTAACACTTTCGCCGCCGGATCCGTCCCCGCGGACACCACGAACGCGCACGCCGCGACGCCCACGCACGCGCTGTACGCCACGATCGCCCCGGTGCGAAACCTCGCGTGGGCGTCGCGTATCGTCGGCGCGAGAAGCAGGTAAAACCCGAGCGTCTCTGCGCTCCAAACGATTCCAGCGACGACTTGAAACGCGTTCAGCGCGAGCGCGCCGCGAGCGGAGACGCACCCGGAGCGTCGCGTCGGCGGCATTTCGAATCGATCGCGACGGACCGCGCGTCGACGGCGTCGCGGGACGGCGCGAGCGACGAACACTGCGGGCGGATGGACGCGAACGATGATGATGGCGCGTCGTCTTCATCAGTGTGCGACGCACTCAAGACATTCGAATCGAGCGCGAAACATCGACGGCGCGCATGCCGAACCACGCGCGCGCGCCGACGACGCTGGCGCTGACGGAATCCCAATCCACCGAGCTCGCCCTCGTCGCCGCGCTGCCGGCGTCGACGGACGCGGAGAAGCGTAAACGCGACGCGGATGTTCTCGAAGTGAAACTGCGGGCGATTCGAGACAACGTCGTCGATTCGCGCCGACGCGGCGGCGCCGCGGACGTGAGCGGATCGCAAGCGGGCGCGGGAAGCGGGGAGTTTCATAAATACCGCGAAGCGCGTCGGCGGGAGCGCGAGCGGCTGGACGCGATCGAGCGGGAGGACGAGGAGAGGAGGACGATGGAGGAGTACCGAGCGCGGGTGGAGACGCGGGTCAAGGCGAGCGAGGAAAAGACGGCGAAGAATAGAAAGAAGAGGGATAAGGCCAAGGCGAAAAGAGCGGCGAAAAGGGCGAAAACGACGACGACGAGCGGTGGTGACGACGTCGCGGCGGCGGCGGTGGGGGACGACGACGACGACGGTGAAGAGGAAGAAGACGCGCCGGCGGAACTCGATTAGAAATTGCTTGTATTCTTACTTTTCACTCTACTTTACACTCGCGGGTGCGGGATCTTCGTCCTCGCTCTTGGATTCTACGACGACGACGACGGTTGAATCGATCGAATCCTTCGCCTCGTCGTCGACAGTCGCCTCGGTTTTCTCGTCGGCGTCGTCGCCATTCTTCTTTGTTGAAAAGACGCCGGAGAATTTATCGGCGATGGCTTGCTCCATCTCCAACCGTTCCGGCGATCCCTTGTTGATGACGGCGTTCATGAGCTCCTCGGGGTGCACTTTCAGCAACTGAAACGCGAATAGAATCAACAGCGGTAAATCGCTCCCCGTCGCGAGCGTCGCGCCGAACGCGGCGAAACCGACAATCAAATTGACGCGTTTTCGGCGCTTCTCCTTGGCCAATTCCTCTGGCGTCTTTTCGGCGTCTCTCTTCGCCTTGGCCTCCGCCTCTTCGATCGCCGCTCGATCGTTTACGTCGTCATCGAGCGTCCCGTTCCACGCGCGAACGATGGCGCGCGGAATGAGCGATGCCGGGGCGAGATAAAAGACGTACGACATGCACATGGCAAACGGGCCGAGCGCCAAGCCGAGCGCGCCTCCGCCGCGAAGCGCCCCGAGCGCCTTGACGAGCGTCGTCGACGCCGACATTAAAAGCGTCGCCAAGCCGACGACACCGAACGTTACGACCGCAACGCGCTTTGCGCGTTTGAAAATCTTCCCTCGACGCCCGCCGATCCATCTCGCGAGCATCATGATCGGCGCCGTCATCACCCACCAACTGCTTCCTTCGCCCCCGTACGCCCCGGCGGGCACCAGAAGCATGTACCCGATGTGAAAATCAATCCACGCGCTCCTACACGCGCGCTCAAACTCAAACGGTCGCGACATCCCGTCGTACGCCGGTTTCGTCTTGTTCTCGTACCACCATTTCCTCGCAAAGTACAACGCCCCGAACGCGGGCAAGACGACGAAGAGCAACCACTGCGCTCCGACGATCGGCGCCTCGCGAGACTCTCGAAGCATCGCGCCGGTGTAAAACAACAAGAGCGCCGTGAACGGGTTGGTTCGCCCGAAAAACGTCGGGATTTTATCCAGCCATCGCGGGTAGAGCGCGTCGGACATCGGCGCGATCGTATCCGGTCGGAGCGAACGTCGCTCGCGAGGATCGTCGTCGTCGTCGTCGTCGACTTCTGCTTCGCCACCGCCGACCGACGTCCGCGCGATGACCGCCGACCGCCGGTGCTTCACACCATCGTCTCGCGTCGCCCGCCGGTGGACCCGTCGTCCCTCGAGACGCGTCGTCGCCGTCGTCGAAACGGGCGTCGTAAATCCATCAATCATCATCGTATCTCGTTCGAAACGCATCTTTACGCATCGGCGCGCACTACTTTGGTAACGCCGACGTGAATCGACGCGTTCGCGAGACGACGACGACGCCGATGACGACGACGACGACGCCGTCGTCGACGACAAAGATGCGGCGAAGACGCGCATCGCGCGCGTCGTTGTGAAGTGGTAAAAACGCGGGAATAACGATTTTGTGTAGATATTTATATATGGGTAAACAGTATAACAATATCTTCAGAATCCACTTAAAAGTTGAAATTGGGCTCCGTCGCGTCCGAGGGAAAGAGCTTGGCGATCGTCACGCCGGCGACGGCGTCCGCGCCGAGATCGGCGACGACTTTTTTCGCGCCCTCCCCGATGAAATCCGCCGAGGCGGTGCTGGAGGTTGGGGTGATGACGCAGTGCATCGACGCGCCGACGGCGGCGCGTAAACCGACCAAGGAATCCTCGACGACGACGCACTTGTCGGCGGCGATACCGATGCGTTCGCGGGCGAGGTTGTAGATGAGAGGATCGGGCTTTTTGCGAACGACGTCGTCGCCAGCCATGACGACGTCCATGCGGGAGAGACGGTCGGCGCCGACGACAGAGTTGACGACTTTTTCGAAACCGGCTTTGGTCGCCGCGGAGCAAATGCCGACGGCGATGGTGGGATCCGCGATGGCTTCATCCATGAGTCTGAGCACCCCCGGTCGGGCGACGGCGATTTCTTCCACAATCTTTTTGTAAATCTCCGTCTTTTTGTCTTGCAACGCGTCCACGAGCGCGTCGCGGTCCTCATCCGACGTCGGCGCCTCGGCGAACATGGTGGACGTCGGCCACTCGTTTTGTCCAAAGTGCCACTTCATCTTCGGCTTACCCCCACCCACGGTGTTTTGAAGCACGTCGTAATACTCCACCACCCACTCCACCGGCGTACCGTTAATCTTCAGCTCGAACGCCTCGAACGCGCCGTTGTACGCCAATCTGTGCAGTTCCTCCGTCTCGACGATGACGCCGTCGCAGTCGAAGAGCAACGCGAATCGCGGATTCGCCGTCGTCGACGACGCCGCCGCCACCGCCCCAGCCTTCGCGACGACCGACGTCGACGACGACGACCGACGACGACCCCGCGTCGCGCCCGACCCCGCGCGCGCCTTCGCCGACATCGTCGGCATCGCCATCATCGGCATCGTCATCGTCATCATTTGCATTTCAACCACCCACGCGCACCCCGTCGCGTCTCACGAGCGACACGTACGATCGACACGAACGACACGAACGAACGACACGAACGACGCGACCGACCCGAGCTCTCGCGTCGACCTCTCGCGTCTCCCGCCCGACGCTCGCTCGCTCGCTCGGTCGTTCGAAGGGGGTCCCTCCTGTCGGTCTCATTTTTTTCTTGAGTCACGACTCGTCGATGTGATCCACACGAACGCCATCGATATCGATCGATCGATCGATGGAATACCCCGATCCGTACGAACGAACGATCGATCGATCACCCCGCTCCAGAT
>Ga0255770_10000399_pt1 | contig 40319 bp, 32 predicted proteins | sample 071ome_22_FD_179968 | JGI IMG/M metagenome (GOLD analysis project Ga0255770, IMG submission 179968) | Coastal salt marsh microbial communities from the Groves Creek Marsh, Skidaway Island, Georgia - 071404AT metaG (version 2) | ecosystem: Environmental > Aquatic > Marine > Intertidal zone >...
GACGTTGCCGCGGATGTTGGCGGCCATGCGTTCTTCGACGGCTTCCTCTTCCCGAATGCCCAACACAAACCGAACGTAAAACTCCGCCGGGTCCTTCAAATAGGTGTTCAGCGCGGACGGACTCAGTCCACGTTCCCCGAGCTGATGCACGAGCTGCGCCAAAACCTCGGGGGATTTCTCCATTTTCCAAGGCTGCGCCAGGCGGGAGGAATCGACTTCGGATTGAACGCTTCGGTCTTCCCAGCGAATGCCAGGGTAGCGCTGCAGTTCGATGGCCATTTGGGCCAAGAATCGGCTAGGCTCGCCCTTGCCCATGCCGTCGGACTCGCCGTTGACGAGGAAGAAGACGCGCTTGGCCCGCTGGCAGAGGCGGTAAAAATGGTAGGCCATGATGGCTTCGCGCTCTTGAGGGAGCGGCATGCCGTAGGCGCGGCGGACATCAAAGGGAAGGAAGGAGGCGTCGTTGCGTCCTTTGGGGAGGACGCCCTCGTTGACTGGCGCGAGGATGAGGGTGTCAAAATCCAAATTTCGGGTCTCCAGCAAGCCCAAAACCTGCAGCCCTTGGAAGGGTTCGCCGTAAAAATTTACCGGGCTCTCCTGGGCAAACTGCTTGAAGAGACGGCGCAAACTGCCGAAGCTCAGCGCTTGGTCCGGCATCCAGGTGCGCAAGGACTCCAAGGCATTGAGGCAGAGGCGCGCGGGTTCCGCTTCCCAGGCCGAACGCAAGCGCTCCACATAGCGCCCCAAAGCCACCGACAAATCCGCCAAGAAGGGCTTGGCATCCGGGTAGGCCTGCCACAGGTGGGCGCCCTCACCCAAGAGATCGCAAGCGCTGTCCACCGACCAGTGGGCGCGTTTGCCGCGGCGCAGTTTTTCGGCCGCTCGAGGCAGGGCATGAGCGCCGTCGTACAGGGCTTGGCACACGGGGTGAATACAGCTGGCCTGCAGGAGGCGGTAGGGGTAGGTGCCCCCACTGAGTTCGCGGGCTTCGTGCAGCTGGAAGAAAGCATCGAGGCCTGCAAAGGCCGCCGTGCTGGTGAGCGGCATACCCATGGTGACGTTGGCCTCTTCCAGGTCGGCGGGCAGGGCTTGCAGGGTGGGAATCAACAGGACTTCGTCCGCGAGAACGACGGCCGTTCGGTGCAGGGTAGGGTTGCTTTGGCTGAGCTCTTGTAGGACCGACCCCAGGGCTTTGGTGACGCCCACGGCGCGGTTGGCGCGCAGCACGGTGAAGGTGGTTTCGGAGGTGGCGTACCAGGCGGGCGGCTCCCGGAGGTCGACGGTTAAACCGTCCGGCAAGTCCTGCACATGTTGGCGGAGCGCCCATCCGGCTTCGTGCGCCTCGGCCTGCATGTAGTGGGCATCGGCATCCCAAAATGCACGGGCTCCCACGTGGCGGTGGGCGCTGATGAGCAGGGCTTTTTCGGAGGGCGTTAGGGCGTTGAACCCCACAAAGTAGAGCCGATCGACTTCGCTTTTCTGCATCCAGGCCACTAGGGCGGATTCCGCGGGGCCGTCGGGGGCAGGGCTCGCTTTTTGGAAGACGCCGCCGGGGGTGCTCCAGCCTTTGGCTTCGAGCATTTCGTGGTAGCGCGTGTAGAGCCCGGGCAACTGCTTCCAGAGGTCCAGGCGGCGGGTCATGAGTTCGGTGGGTTCGTCGAGGCCCCAGAGGCTGAGCGCTTCGATTTCCCGCATTTCGGTGTAGACCTCGCTGGCATTGACGCCGTGGCGGTCCATCTCGCCAAAGTCACGCAAGACGGTGGGCGCCCAGCGCAGAAATTCCTCGAGCGGCTGGCTGCGCGACTGAAAGACCTCTTCGTGGGCCGCAAAGAGCACCATGAGCTGGTCCATGGGGCGGGCGGGCTCGCGCTGGGCGAGCTCTTGCATGACGGATTCTACGGGCCAAATGGCGGGGGACAGCGCCGGCTGCTGCAAGTGCTTTTGGAAGGCTTGGCGCAGCGCACGCTGGGCACGGCGCGAGGGCAGGATGATGCCTGAGCGGTGCAGCTGGGGACTTTCGGCGATGATTTCCCGGGCAACCCGGTCCAAAAATGCTTCCATGCAGATTCTACGAACGATAGTGTTGGCGTGCTTCAATATACGCCGCTACCGAACGTGGAAGCTCATCGTTTGCGCTTCCTTTTAAGCCCAATTTGGCCCGAATGGCCGTCGCGCTCCGCTCCATCAAAGGCCCGTCGGCGATCGCCACGCGCGCATGCCCTAGCAGGGGGTGGTCGCTGGGAATTTCAGCCCCGGGACGCGGGTACACCAGGAGCTGGGCCGCGCGCAAAATGCCCTCGGGGTCCTTCCAGCGCGGGAAGGAGAGAAAGTTGTCGGCGCCCATGAGGAGGAAGAAGGTTCGGTCCGGATGGGCAGCCTGCAAAGCCGTCAGGGTATCCACGGTGTAATTGGGCTGTGGAAGCTCAAATTCAATGGTGGAAACTTTAAAATGCGGGATGTTCTCCGTGGCGAGCTCCACCATGTGCAAGCGCTCCGTGTCGTCCAGCAGGCCGGCCTTGTCCTTGTGCGGATTGTGCGGGGTCACCACCAGCCAAACCTCGTCCAGATTTTGCCACTGCGCGAGGTATTCGGCTACGATGAGGTGGCTCTTGTGGACCGGGTTGAAGGTGCCAAAAAAGAGCCCCGTTTTCATGCGTTTAAAAATGGGAGAACGGCGGCCTGTAAGTCGGCATAGGCCTGTTCCAAATCGTCGTTGACGACGATCACATCAAAGCGCTCGGCGGTGGCCATTTCCTGCTCGGCCTTGGCGAGGCGCATGCGTATTTTGTCTTCGGCATCGGTGCCGCGACCGCGCAGGCGCTGCTCCAATACCTCCAAATTGGGGGCCTGAATGAAGACGGCTAAGGTTTCATTCGGGTAGTTTTTCTTGAGGCGCAATCCGCCGGCGACGTCGATGTCAAAGACCACGGTTTTACCTGCCGCATCCAGGCGTTCGACCTCCGACTTCAACGACCCGTAGTAGGTTCCAGCGTAGACCTCTTCCCACTCGAGGAAGGCCTTGGCCTCGCGCTGGGCCTCAAATTCTTCCGTGCTGAGGAAGTAGTAGTCCTGGCCGTGAACCTCTTGGCCGCGCGGGGCACGGCTCGTGGCAGAAACAGAAAACGCCAGTTGCGGATAGTCCGCCATCAAGCGGCGCACCAGCGTGGTTTTGCCGGAGCCCGACGGCGCAGACAGGACCAAAAGCTTCATAGGACGTTCAGGCTTTGCTCTTTGATTTTCTCCAGCTCCTCCTTCATTTGCACGACGATGCGCTGCATGCCGGCGTGGTTGGATTTGCTGCCTAGGGTATTGATTTCGCGGCCGATTTCTTGGCTGATGAAGCCCAATTTTCGGCCTTGGCCCTCCTGCATGGCTTCATGGAAATGGTCCAAATGGGCCTGTAGCCGAACCTTCTCCTCGTTGACATCCAATTTCTCGAGGTAGTAAATCAACTCTTGCTCAAAGCGGTTGGCGTCGTAGTCCATGCCTTCTAAGCCGCGGTGCAAGCGCGCTTTCAAAGCGGCCACACGTTCTTCTTCCAGGGCGGGAACTTCGTTCAAACCAGCCTGAATGCTCGCCAAACTGGCGTGCAAGTCCTTGGCTAATTCCGCCCCTTCGCGCTCGCGGAAGGCCTGAAAATCCGCCATAGCCGTGGCCATAGCCGCGTCAACGGCAGCCCATTCGGCGTCTTGAATTTCTTCCGACACATGAGGGGTGGGCAGGCGCAAGGCCATGTTCAGCAGCTGGGCTTTGGCGATGGGCTCTCCAGCGATGTCCTGCAGGCTTTGCATGGCTTGCTCCAGCCAGTCCTTTTGCAGGCCGACCGCTTCTTGGCCCATAGCTTCGCGGTGTATGTTGACATCGACTTTGCCGCGGGTAACGGCGTCGCTCACCTGCTTGCGCCAGTCCATTTCGCGTTCGCGGTACAGGGAGGGGTAGCGAAGGTTGAGGTCCAAGCCTTTGCTGTTAAGGGACCGAATTTCTATGGTGATTCGGGCAGTCGCACATTCGGCACTGCCTTTTCCGAATCCTGTCATGGAGCGCATCATGCCCACAAAGGTAGCCCCTCTGCGGGACGGATGGGCGCCGTTCGAAGCGCTTGTCGCGCAAAGGCGGCCAAAAAGTCCTCGGGCCGAGCCTCTTTCGCATCCTCCTGAAGGCCAAGGAGTTGACCAACCTGCCCCCAAAGTTTCTCCGGCGTCCACCCTTTTTCGCGGTAGTCCTGAATGCCTACCGAGCCGTGGCGCTTGCTCAAACGGTGGCCATCCGGACCGTACCACAGGGGGGCATGCTGGACCTCCGGAGCGGGCTGTCCTAGGGCCTGGTGCAGGAAGCGCTGCGGAGCCTCCGAATCGGCCAAATCCAAGCCGCGCAGCACATGCGTCACTCCCTGTGCGCCATCGTCCACGACCACGGCTAGCTGGTAGCCCCAGGCGCCATCGGCCCGCTGCAGGACAAAGGCGTCGTCGGGGTATTTGAAGCGTTTGGCATAGGGGCCGTCCAATGGCAATCCGGCGTTCACGCAGGTTCCGGGGTAGGCGCCCCAGGCCTCGTGGGGCGCGCGGACGGCCTCTTCCATGTCTTTTCGGGTGCAGGAGCAGGCAAAGATGAGGTCTTGCGAGGCCAGGGTTTCTAGGGCGGCGGCGTAGGCGGCAGAGCGCTCGGATTGGGCAGGCACTTCGCGGTCCCAGTGGAGGCCGAGCCAGGCGAGATCGCGGCGCCAGGCATCGGCAAATTCGGGTTTGCAGCGCTGTCGGTCGACGTCCTCCATGCGCAGGAGGAGGGTTCCGTTTTGCGTTCGGGTCTGTAGCCAAGCGAGCAAATACGTCGAGGCATGCCCGAGGTGCATGAATCCGGAAGGGGAAGGGGCAAAACGACCAACCATGGCATGAAAGTACAACCGCTTGGTCGCTACCTTCGTGTTCATGGACTCAGAACACTTCGGCACACGCGCCATCCACGGCGGTCAGCATCCGGATCCCTCGACGGGCGCCGTCATGCCTCCCATCTACCAAACCTCTACCTATGCCCAGTCTGCGCCCGGCGTGCACCAGGGCTACGAATACAGCCGCACCCAAAACCCCACGCGCCATGCGTTGGAGCGCGCTTTGGCCTCCATTGAAGGCGGCACGCACGGCTTGGCCTTTGGCAGTGGTTTGGCCGCGGTGGATGCCTGTATGAAGTTGCTCGCTCCGGGCGACGAAGTGATTTCGACCAACGACCTCTACGGCGGCACCTACCGCCAGTTCGTGAAAGTCTACGAGAAGTACGGCTTGAAGTTTCATTTTACCCCCATGGGGAACGCAGCGGACGTTGCGGCGTTGGTGAATGCCAACACCAAAATGATTTGGGTCGAGACGCCCACCAACCCCATGCTCAATGTCATTGACATCGCAGCGGTAGCGGAGGTGGCCAAGAAGGCAGGCGCGCTGCTAGTTGTGGACAACACCTTTGCGACGCCCTACCTGCAGCAGCCTTTGGCCTTGGGGGCGGACATTGCGCTGCATTCGGCCACGAAGTACCTCGGCGGCCACAGCGACGTGGTCCTGGGCGCCCTGGTCGTGAAGGACGAAGCGCTCGCGGAAAAACTGTACTTCCTGCAAAATGCCACGGGTGCCGTGTGCGGCCCCATGGACAGCTTCCTGGTTTTGCGCGGCATTAAAACGCTGCATGTGCGCATGGACCGCCACCAGGAAAACGCCCTGGAATTGGCAGCCCACTTGCGCCAACATCCCGCTGTGAGCCGCGTGGTTTTCCCCGGCTTTGAGGACCATCCCGGCCATGCCGTGGCGAAGAAGCAGATGCGTGGGTTTGGCGGCATGATCAGCTTCGCGGTCAAAAGCGATTCCTTTGAAGATGCCAGCAAAGTGGTCAGCGCCTTGAAGGTCTTCACCTTGGCAGAATCCTTGGGCGGCGTGGAGTCTTTGGCGGGCCATCCTGCCTCTATGACGCATGCCTCGATTCCCAAGGCGCAGCGCGAAGAGAGCGGGGTGACGGACGGCCTGATTCGCTTGAGTGTTGGCATTGAGGACGTTCGGGATCTTAAAGCGGATTTGGATACCGCACTTTCCGTACTTTTATAACCGTTATGGCGGACAAATTCGCAGTCATTGGTTTGGGTCAGTTTGGCTCGGCCATTTGTAAAAAGCTCTCCGAAAAGGGGGCAGAGGTCATCGCAATTGACATTGACGAGGACAAAGTAGAAGACATCAAGGAGCACGTGGCCTATGCGGTTCAGCTGGACAGCACGGATTTGCGCGCTTTGCAGTCGCAGAACATTTCCGAAATGGACGCCGTCGTCGTGTCCATTGGCCAAAATTTTGAGGGCATGCTGCTCACCACCGTCAAGCTCATGGAGCTGGGGGTGAAGCGCTTAATTGCCCGAGCGCAAGGCGAAACCCAGCGCAAGATTTTGGAGAAAATGGGCGTGTCGGAAATCCTGTCTCCCGAAGAGGAAGTGGGTAAGAACGTCGCAGAGCGCCTCATGAATCCGTCCATGCTCATGTGCGTGCAGCTCCCCGACAACTATGAAATTGTCGAGATTGCCGCGCCCAAAAATACCGTCGGCCGCAGCATCGAAGACATTGGCTTGCTCAGCAAGTACCGCCTCAACATTGTGACCCTGATTGAGCGCATCAACGACGAACCGCACATCAAAGGCGTACCTATGCCGGACGTGATCATTCAAGAAAACGACGAGCTGGTCGTGTTTGGCCTGACCAAAGACGTCGAGCGCTTTATCGACATCAATGGCTAAACGTTTCTCCGCCCTCCTGCTGTTCAGTCTTATGGCCTTGGCCGCTTGTGTCAAGGAGCCCAAGCCGGATCCGCTGCCCCCTTTGGCGACTGGGCCCTTTGAGCCCCGCTTGAAGGAAGGCTGGCGCGTGCATGCGGTCTCCTACGAAGGCACCATGCCCAACCCGTTTGACAGCACCACGACGGCTCAGTTCAAAGGCGAGGCCTACAATGTGGGGGGCGAATTCACCTTCACGGATCGAAACGATTCCGCCCTCGTCCACTACCGCATTGACTTCATGGCCGACCTGCTCGCCGGCATGGTTCCCTTGCACTACAACAAGGAAGGCGATGGCATTTGGAGTTACGACAGCACCGTCCAGACCCTGTGGTTTTACGCCTACCCGGACACCTTGGAATTTGTAGTCGACTACGACGCGGACACCCTGCAGCTTTGGCATTCGGACGTCATCATTGACTATCCGGCCATGAACATCACGCTGCCGACCCGAATGGACATCGAACTCCGCAAGTAAATGGATCTGCGCCAGCTGGTTCGCGAAAGCAATTTCCTCCCCATGCTGGCGTCCGTAGGCGCCCTCTTTGCCTACTCGTGGTGGACCGGATCCGCCAACAACCCCTGGATTTTATTCATTGGCATAGCCGCGGGAATGCCCCATGGCGCCACCGATTTGCTGGGGGAATCCTCGCCCTGGAACATCCGCGCCGCCCTCTTTTACGGGCTGAGCATCGCTCTGCTCTACCTGAGCTGGACCTACTGGCCGGGCTTTACCCTTGGGCTGTTTTTGGTTGTGAGCATCGTTCATTTTGGGACTGAGGATGCTCTTTCTTCCCAATGGTCCTGGCTGCATGCGCATGAGTCCGTGGTTCGGGGCAGCCTGGTCGTCTTACTGCCTTCGCTCTTTTACCGCGAGGAAGTTATCGAGCTCTTTTACCTTGTATCTGGGGCCGACTGGTCTGGGATATTGGCGCCCGACGTGGTCAAAATGGGCCTGAATATCTGGTTCATCGGCCTCTTCACGCTCTTTGGCCATGCCGCCACACAATGGTCTTCCTGGGAGCGGGTGCTTCAAACCTTTATGGAGCTGGGCTTGCTCGTCGTCGTGTTCCGAATCTTACATCCGCTGGAAGCCTTCGTGGTCTACTTTGTGGCCGGCCATTCGCTCCGAACGGCCCACAAGCTGCGCCACGTCCTGCGCGCCAATGCGCTCCCAGTCGTGGCCCTGACGCTGGCCACTTTTGGAGCAGCCGCCCTCTACCATTTTTATGTGCCCACCCAGCTTGAGGTGGATGGCCAGATGATTCGGACGGCCTTTGTGGCGCTTTCGCTCTTTGCGATTCCGCACGCCGTTTGGAGGACCTACGCGATTTTTAAGTAGCCCAAAAAAGGGAAGGGCTGCCCAGCGGGCAGCCCTTCTAGCTATATCCTGCGTTTAGACTTAGCTGTTTTTGATGGGGATGTGTGGGTTCTGTACCCAACCTACGATCCATGCAGCGGCATTGTACAGCACGCTGTAGAGCGCGGCAGCAATGTGGAACACGGCCAAGAGGATGACGGCATTGACCATCATGCCAAGAGTGCCCATGATGCTGTCCCAAGACCATGAACCAGAAATGCTGGCATTCCAATCCGCCATGCTGAAGGAATTGCCCAACGTATCTAGAACCCCGAAAGGAATCAAAGCAGAAGCCTCGCCCCAGTACCAAGCGGGAGCTGCCCAGAACATGTCTGCAATGGACTCGCCTCCACCCAAGGGCGCGTAGACGCTGGTGTTAAACAACGTGGCGACGGCCATGCAGAGGGCTTGGGTCATCACGACCAAAGCGCCCAACTCTCCCAAAAGGCGGATGTTGGTTTTCACCACATCGTGTGCAATGAAATGGGTCATGCCGCTATGGTTGCCGGCAAAGGAATCCCCGCGCATGCGTACTACATTGGGGATGGCAAAGGCTGCTACCAAGCAAATCAACGTCGTGACGATACTGGCAATCATGCCCATCGTATCGGCTTCGCCGAAGTAATCGCCTGCTCCGTCGATCAAGCCCCATACCATCAAGATAGACATGCCGAGGGCAAGCCACGAATAGATGGTCTGGAAATAGCTCCGGATACCCTTGCTGCTGTCAAAGTTGTCGAGCGTGTCCGAAACACGGCTTCCGAGAACGCGGCCAGCGATTTGACCGGGGAGGTCAAGAACTTTTTGAATGATTTCGTTCATGTTTGTGTGCGTTTTGGTTTACATGAAAATTAGCCAAACCTGCAACGAACACGAAATCAGGCTGTTAATAACTAGGCCTCTGCAAGGAGGTAACGGCGGCTGGGTCAAGCCCTGAATTCCAGTAAAATTAAGGGGTTAAACTCTTTTCTAAGCGGTTGAAAACTTTTTAAATGTCTTCTAAACAATTTAAATAAAGTACTGTTTCGCGCTCGCGGGAAACACTAATGAATACCTTCATGCCCCTGATAACCAGCAAAAAAAATGGACTGGAAATTTGGTTTGTGGAATGATTGTGATATAACTTTAAACAAACCTTCTGAACCATTTGAAGGAACAAGTGTTAAGAAGACAACAAAACTCACTTAAAAACCTAAACGTATTATGGAATTCTTAGAAGTTCTCTCCATTGATCCCGCTGACCCCGTCAGCTTCACGTTCTTCACGGGTTACATGGCCATGTTTGCCGCGTCCGTGTTCTTCTTCTTTGAGCGCGGTCGTGTGGCCGACGAATGGAAGTCGAGTTTATTGGTTTCTGGTTTGATTACTGGTATCGCTGCAGTTCACTACTACTACATGCGTGACTACTATCAGGCTACTCACGAAACCCCTGTTGCTTTGCGTTACATCGACTGGACCTTGACGGTTCCCTTGATGTGCGTGGAATTTTATCTCATCACGAAAAAAGCAGGCGGCACGTCTGCATTGTTGTGGAAGCTGATCTTGGCCTCTGTTGCGATGTTGGTGCTGGGCTACATCGGCGAAGCGTTCTACGCGGACCAAACCCAATCATGGGTATGGGGTGCGTTGTCCGGCGCTGCGTACTTCTACATCGTATGGATGGTTTGGAAGGGCGAAGTAGCTACGCTTGCAGCTAGCGCAGGCGGCAACGTTCAAAAGGCGGTGGACGCCTTGATGAAGTTTGTCGTCATCGGCTGGGCTATCTATCCTATTGGTTACATCGCAGGTACCGAAGGTGGTTTGTTCGGCATGCGTGTGTTGGAAGGCCTGGATATGGACCTCGTGTACAACATTGGTGACGCCGTCAACAAGATTGGCTTCGGCTTGGTCATCTACGCACTTGCCATCGGCGACAAGAAGTAAAATAACGTGTGAGTTTTGTCTTGTGTGCGCAAGGGCCCCCGGAAACGGGGGCCCTTTTTTTGTTGGCGCGCCCAATGAAAAAAGCGCATCACGGACTTACCGAAAAGACGAAGCGGTCGTCACGCGCAACCACAGCATGCGAGAGAACGGCCAGGACGTGGTGCGTTTGGGTCGATTGGCTGTAGGACTTTCGCCAACCTTGTGCTTGAAGGTGCAGGATCCCGCGGTCCCATTGCACGTAGGTGCCCAGGGCGCCGGGCCGAATTCGGTCCATCCAAGACAGACCAGGTAATTGAAACTGCTGGACCAATGCGCCTGTGGCACTGTCCAAGTAAAGCAGTTCTCCCATGTGATTCACCACCAAAAGCTGCCCCGCATCCCAGGTGAAGCCGGGTATGTTCCACGCGAAAGGCAAGGTATACGCCCATTTGAGGGCCTGGTTAGGGAGGGACCACGCGAGCACTTTCTCGGCGGTACCGATGTACAGCATGTCCTCCGCATATAGGATAGGAAGGCCATTGCCTGGATCCTCCGCGATGGGATAGCTTCGCAAGGAATCTGGGTCGTAGACCCACAGCACGACCTGCCCACTTTGACTGGCGGCGTCCCAGGTGCGCAAGGTGGCGGCCCAACCTCCCGCCCAATCAACCCATCCATCGAGGACGGCGTACTGCTGGCTTGCTAGGGTATGCCGCGCAAGCTGGGTCCAATTCCCAGTGGCGTCACAGGACCAAACGCTGATGCCCTGAGCGTCATAGATGGGCAGCAAGAAGGTGCTGTCGAGGGGATGGGCCATTCGGGTCGTCCAGGTGCCGGGAACCAAGGGATAGGGAAAGGAGGACGTTTGGCCCGAATACGGATCAATGCGCAAGGCCAAGGAATCTTCAAACATCCACAAGGCATCCTCTTGAATGGCCACTTCCTCGAGGACCCAGGCATCGTTCAGCCAGTGGTTGGGCAGGGAGACCGACCACAGCAACTGCCCGGTAAATCCGTGCCGCAGGCCCACGGCTTGGCTGTCCACTTGAACCCAAACATGCTTCCCCCAGGCATAGGGCCCAAAGCCTACGCACGCGGCGGAGTCACTGCGCAAGGGCATTTCCCAGGCGTGGGGAGGGCGGTCGCGCAGGGGGTAGACTTGGTTTTGGCAGCTCCAAAGGCTGATCACAGCGATAAGGGCAAAAAAGACAGGCTGTTTCATCGGACAGGGGTTAAAAAGAAGGCCCCACCAGGGATGGTCCCGTTGTAGAGGCGTTTGAAGAATTCACGGGTGTAGGAGGCATTGCGCATTTGCTGGTGGTTGGTATGCGGCAAGGCGATATGGGCGACGGCGCCCGGCAGGCTTCCCGCCGAACTTGCGAGCACCACCCCGTCGTTGGGATGGACGGTCACCTCGCTGACCCAGCGCGGCCACGCCAGGCAGGTGGCGTCTGGGTTGCTGCTTTCACAGTCGGAGGGATGGGCGACCACAGACCATTCGCCTGCATCGTTTTCCCCGCGGCATCGGCACCAATAGCCGTCGAGCTGGTGGTGGACGGTTCGAGCCCCAATGAGGGATTCGTACACGTTGTTGGCGTTTCGGTACCACTGTTCGGCGTCCGAAGCGGCCTCCGCTTGCTCCAAGGCGCGCTGCCGCTGCCAGGCGTGGTAGAGTCCCGCCACCGGGTTCCACCAAGACGCTTGGAGGGCGATAGCGTGGTGCTGGGCATGGGCGGCAGCGATGAAGGATTGCGCTTGGTATCGGGCCTGCTGGGTATTGGCCCAGTCCACCAGGGGCTGGTCCCCGTCAAAGGCAAAGGGGTCTTGAGCGAGGGCCATTCCCATCGAATCGGTCACCGTCATCGAATAGGCCGTCCGCCAAAAGACGGGTTCGTCTTCCACCCCGTAGACTTGAATGACGGGGACGGAAGGGCTGCGTTGGCTGACCTTTTGGATGAGGGGATTTTGGGGGTGGAGTTCGGCCGTGATGGGCCTATTAAACTTGCCCAAAGCAAAGGGGACCACAAGGTTGCTGGCAGCCGCACACTGGGTATTCAGTGTTTGCTGCAGCAGAGGGTCCAAGTTTTCAAACCAGCGCAAGGGCGGCAGATACGCCGGCATCCAGAGCACAGGGTGGCTCAACACGCTGCAGGCATCGGAGATAAAGGTGGCCGCTCCGTTTTGGCCCCATGGACTCAATACAAAAGGGGCTTGCGATCCTTCCACGGCGGAACCAATCAGGACCATGCCGCCAACAGGCCGGTCAAAGAGGGAGGAATCCGCGTACAAGCTGTCCAAGACCAGCGCCTCCAAGCCCCCTAAAGAGTGGGCGATGAGGATGTGGTTTTCGGGGTTAATTTGCTGCATTTGCTGGGCCAGCCAGGCTTGGGACTGCAGGTGCTGGTCGATGTCCAGGGCCGCATCCATCAAGCTGCCGTTCTGGGAATAGGTGGGCGGGCTATCGTAGACAACGTCACGCGCGGGATATAAGGGGGCTCCTCCCAGGGCGGTTCGGCTGGCTACGAGGTTCCAGTTTTCCGGAGACCCCCCCAGGCCGTGGAGGTAGAAGAGGATGCGCTGCCCGGACGTGGCTGTTTTTGCGGCAAAGTGTAGAGAGCCGTTCGGGGGTAAAAAATCAGGAACTGCCACAATGGACGCCGAGTCGGGCAGGCTGAAGACGGTGCAAGGCTGTGCATAGACGCCGGTAGTCAAGAGGCCAATGAGCAGGGCGATTAAGGCCAGCGTGGCCACCATGGAGGCTTGGTGCGTAGTGGGTTTTGCCATCGTTGAGTAGGTTAGAGTTGAACAAACGGTGCTTGGAGGGAAAAGGGCCCAAAGTGGAGGACGGCCGTGTAGCGGCCTGGAGCCAAGGTGGGCTGTACGTACAGGGGCAGGGGTCCGGTCTCCTCCAGGGCCCAGGCCACTCGGCCTTGTACATCCCGGAATTCCAAGGACGAAGGCTGGAGGGCGCGCCCATCGCTCAAGGCGATCCAGACCTCCCCGAGGTCGTGGGGGTTGGGGGAGAGCTGGAGTTCGGCTTCGGTAGCCTGCTCCCCGTCAAACCCGTCCAAAGGTGAGCGCAGCACCCAGGTCCATTCCTGAGCGCAAGCACCCGAGCTGAGTATTCGGGGCTGGACGCGCTCTTCCACGTGGATGTACCAGGCAGCCCCGAGCGGCGCAAATTCCCAGCGCTCCACGCGGCCGTCCCCATGCGCCCATGTCCACTCCGGGGGATTGGCTTGCGCGGTCAACGTCCAGCCTTCCCCGGCCTCCCAGGACCACCGGCCGTCCCCCACCTGAAGAGCCCCCAACGCGGCCAGCTCTTCGGTGCTCGGGAGAATCTGGGACACTCGGGGCAACAAGAGGGATTCGGGGAAGTCAAGGGACTCGGGCGCTTCCTCGGGCAAGAGCGCGACCCATTCGCCCCGCTGCATCCAGGAGATCCCGCTGGGGCTCCAGCGCAGGCGCTGCAGGGGCTGGCGCCAGGCGTCGTGAGGGTCGATGGATTTTTGAAAATGCCATTCCAGGGTGGGCTGCGCCCCTTGGTCGTACCACTGCCTCAGGACGGACTGGAAGCGCGGCAAAAGGGCTTCCGATTCCGAGGCGCTGAGCCCGGCGGTGTCGCTGAGTTCGGGCAGTCGGCAAACCGTCCAATGCTGCTCTTGGCATTGAAAAAAGTAGGGGGCGGTCTGGGCCCAGAGGGGGCCAAACGCGAGCGAAGTCCAACAGCTCCACCAGAGCCGCCAAACTTTTACGAAGGGAAAAGGTTGTATGTGCATGGGGCGAAAGTGCCCCAATCGGTTCAGGCCTATCCGAAATCAAACGCCTGTATCCGTTTAAATTTCGGACTTTTGCAGTTCCCAACACGCCCCGTATGCTCTCAGACCAGATTCGCGCCGACTTCCCCATCCTCACCCGCCAGGTGCATGGAAAGCCGTTGGTGTATTTGGACAATGCGGCTACGACACAAAAGCCGCAGGCCGTCATCGATGCCATTGTGCACTACTACAGCCACTACAACAGCAACGTGCACCGCGGGGTGCACCAGCTCAGTCAGGAGGCGACGGATGCGTTTGAGGCGGTTCGGACCCAGCTGCAGGGCCACCTGAACGCGGCACATGCCCACGAAGTGATTTTCACCAAGGGCAGCACGGACAGTTTGAATTTGGTGGCCCACGGCTTTCGGAGCCTACTCCAACCCGGAGACGAAATCATCGTTTCGCAGTTGGAGCACCACAGCAACCTCGTGCCCTGGCACATGCTGGCGGAACGCACGGGGGCTCTTTTGCGCTACATCCCCATGAACGGCCAAGGCGAACTGGACCAAAGTGTCTATGAAAGCCTTCTCAACGCCCGCACCAAAGTGGTCGCCTTCAACCACATCTCCAACGCATTGGGCACCATCAACCCCGTGAAGGAAATGGCGGCCAAGGCGCATGCCGTGGGCGCGGCGGTGGTCGTGGACGGGGCACAGGCCTTGCCCCACGCCGCGGTGGACGTGCAGGATTTGGATGTGGATTTTTACAGCGGTTCGGCCCACAAGATGTACGGCCCGACGGGCATTGGCCTCTTGTACGGAAAGACCGAATGGCTGGAAAAATTGCCCCCCTACCAAGGCGGCGGCGAAATGATTCAGGACGTCGAAATGACCTCGAGCACCTACGCGGGCTTGCCCCACAAGTTTGAGGCGGGCACGCCCAACATCGAAGCGGTGATCGCTTGGGGCGCGGCGTTGACCTGGATGCAGCAGGTGGGCGTGGCGAACATCCAGGCGCACGAAGACGAACTGCTCGCCTACGGCACGGCCCTCTTGGAGGCCATTCCCGGCGTGAAGATCTACGGCAAGGCGCAGCAGAAGGCCGCGGTTTTGAGCTTCAATGTGGCCGGCGTGCATCCCTATGATGTGGGCACGCTTTTGGACCAAATGGGCATCGCGGTCCGAACGGGCCAACACTGCACCCAGCCCATCATGGACTGCTTCGGGGTTCCGGGCACCATTCGGGCCAGCCTCGCCGCCTACACGAGCAAAGAAGATTTAGACCATTTGGCACGTGCTTTGGAACGCGCCATTGCCTTACTCGCATAACCTATGGAAAGCATCGCGGCGCGGGAAGCCGACATCATTGAAGAGTTCAGCTTTTTTGAAGACTGGATGGAAAAGTACGAGCACATCATTGCCCTAGGCAAGGAGCTCGCGCCCATGTCGGAGGCCCACAAGGTGGACGACAACAAGATCAAAGGCTGCCAAAGCCAAGTCTGGGTGCACGCCCAGGAAAGCGGCGAGGGCATTGCGTTTGAGGCGGATTCAGACGCTATCATCACCCGCGGTATGGTCGCGCTGTTGCTTCGGGTCGTGCAGGGCCAAACGCCCGCCGCCATTGCGCAGTACGACTTTCGCTTTTTGGAAGAAATTGGGCTCACCGCCCACCTGTCGCCTTCGCGCGCCAATGGATTGCTCAGCATGGTAAAACAAATTCGCCTGTACGGCGTTGCCTTTCAAGCGAAAAGAGGATGAACGACGAACAAATGCAAGCGCTTGGGGAACAAGCGGTCGATGTGCTTCACACCATTTTTGACCCGGAAATCCCCGTGGACATTTACGAGTTGGGCCTCATCTATGACGTACAAGTCAGCGAAGACGGTGACATCCATATTCTCATGACCCTAACCTCTCCCAACTGCCCCGTGGCGGAAACGCTGCCCGTGGAAGTGAAGGAGAAAGTTCGGAGCCTTCCGGACGCCAAAGAAGTGGAAGTAGAAATCACGTTTGACCCGCCCTGGACCAAAGACATGATGAGCGAGGCGGCCAGACTGGAATTAGGAATGTTATGAGCACCCCCCCCAAGGGCATTGACGCCCTTCATTTTGCCCTCCCACGCCTGACCCTCCCCATTGAGGATTTGGCGGTTGCGCGCGGTATCGAGCCCGAAAAATTGCGCTTTGGCCTGGGCCTAGAATGCATGGCGGTTTGCGACATCGACGAAGATGTGGTGACCCTGGCGGCGGAAGCTGCGTGGAATTTGATCCAGCGCGAAGGCCTCGAGCCCGCCGAACTGGGCCGTTTATACCTGGGCACCGAGTCGGCCGTAGATGCGGCTAAGCCCTCTGCCACCTATGTGATGGGGATTTTGGAGAAGCGTTTGGAGGCCCAATACGGTCCGCGCGCCCTTCGCCACTGCGATGCCTTGGACATGACTTTTGCCTGTGTGGGCGGGGTGGATGCCCTGCACAACTCCCTGGATTGGGTGGGCGCTGGTCAGGACCGAAAGGCCCTTGTCATCGCCGCTGACGTCGCCAAATACGCCCCAGGCAGCCCAGGCGAATACACGCAAGGCGCCGGCGCTGTGGCCATGCTCGTCGCGGAAAATCCGCGCATCCTGGCGTTTGAGCCCGAATTTGGGGTCGCGGTCGAAAGCGTAAGCGACTTCTTCAAGCCGCGCCGCAGCTTTGTCAAAACCGAACTTCTTCAACAAGCCGCTGCCCTATTGGGCCAGACCCTCAGCGATGCCGATGCGGCTTCGCTCTGCGCCTCTGCTACCGAAGGCTTTTGGGGCACCCCCGAGCAGCACATCGATCAATTCTTGGAGCACCCCATTTTTGACGGTCCCTACTCCAACGATTGCTACGTAGCCCGCGTTCGCGAGGCCCTGGACGCTTACCAAGAGCAGTCTGGCAAGCTCGTTTTGCGCGATTGGGACGCCATGGTCTTTCACTTGCCCTACGCCTTCCAAGGTCGACGCATGTGGGCGGAAATTGCGTTGGAACTCGTTCGCCGCGCCGAACGGCTTCACGAAATTGAAGCCGCTGTCGGCCAAACGGAAGACGAAGTCGGTGGCGCCTCCTACCTGGCCAAACTGTGGTCCAAAACCCCCCACTACAAAGCCTACGTCAAGGCCTACATTACGCCTGGCGAGCGCGCTTCGCAGTACATCGGCAACATGTACACGGCGTCCATCTTTATGGCCCTTTTGAGCACCCTGGTGGATTCGCGCATTCAGGGCCTTGACATTTCGGGTCGCCGCATTGGCTTCTTGTCCTACGGTTCCGGATCCAAATCTAAAGTCTTCTCCGGAATCGTTCAGCCGAATTATTTGGAGCACTTGGAAGGCGTTCGGCCCTTTGACCACTTGGAAAGCCGAACGCAAATCGACTTCGCGACTTACGAAAAGTTGCACCAGCGCGCCTTGACCGCCCCGGTATCCACCCCCAGCGGCGTGGGACTGGCCTCCATTGGCACCGAAGGCGTTCAGCTGGGCTACCGCTCCTACGACATCGCGTAACTTTCCCCCATGGAAGGAGAGATCAGAAACCGCGTTGCCGAAAATGAAAGCCTCGTCGTCTTTGACTTGGAGGACTACTTTCCGCCCGTCGGCGTCAAAACCCTCGACCTCGCGCCCCTCGCCGCCAACGGAATCATCCGCGAGTCCGAAGCGCGCGACTTCATCAGCCGCTTGAATCCCGACGATTTTGCGGACGCCGTGGTCGCCGTTCAGCTCGATGCGGACACCATCATCCCACAGTGGATTTGGCCCATGGCCGCCGCCCAACTGGCCGAAGATGCCCTGTACATCGGCGTCGGCAGCGAAGCAGACGTCCTCAGCCAGTACTACGCCCAACGCTTGAGCCGCCTCGACTGGTCCGCCTACGCACACAAAAAAGTGCTTTTAAAGGGCTGCGGCCAGTACCCCGTGCCCCCGTCTGCCTATGTCCAGGCCGCCATGCACCTTCGCTTGAGTGCCCAAAAACTCATGTACGGCGAAGCCTGCAGCAATGTCCCCATTTACCGAGGTTAAATTTGCCCCATGGAAGCTCCCACGAAGAAGACCGATTTCAGAATTCTCAGCCTACACCGACGCATTGAAGCGCAGCGTGACGCCATCCTCAACCACGCGCTCTACCCCAAGATGCAGTCGCTCAAGGAGGTGCGCATCTTTATGGAGCACCACATCTATGCCGTTTGGGACTTCATGAGCCTGCTCAAGACCCTTCAGCGCGAGCTGACGTCCGTGGATACGGCCTGGGTGCCTACGGAGGACCGCGCGAGCCGAAAGCTCATCAATGAAATCGTCGTAGCGGAAGAAAGTGACGTCGACCTCAACGGCGAGCCCGCCAGCCACTACGAACTCTACCTGGACGCCATGCGTCAGGTGGGGGCTGAAACTCGGCCGATCATTCGGTTCGTTCAAACGCTTCAACGCGGCTACAAACCCAAGGAAATCCTCCGCTTCAACATCGCCGAAGTCGACGAAGACTGCCTCGAATTCCTCAAAGCCACCCACGCCATCATCAAGCGCGGCAAACTACACGAAATCGCAGCCGCCTTCACCTTTGGCCGCGAAGACCTCATTCCAGACATGTTTACGGCCCTCATCAAAAAGCTCTACAAGGACAACCCCGAGGAGCTGAGCGCCTTTGTCTACTACCTCGACCGCCACATTGAACTCGACGGCGACGAGCACGGCCCCATGGCCATCCAAATGATGCACCACCTCTGCAAGGAAGACGACCAAAAATGGTTGGAAGCGGAAGAAGCTTGCGTCGAAGCCCTCGAAGCGCGTCTGAAACTTTGGGATGCGATAAGCGAGAAGCTAGAGGGCTAGAAAGCTAGAGAGCACGTGCTGCGCACTGTAGCTAGAGGGCTCGGGCTTCGCCCTGTAGCCATTTTCCTTAAACGTTTAAACCCTTTTACCCTTAAACTGTCTGGGGGACCTTCGCCGCGCGCCGGGACTTTCCGTTTTTTTGCCAAACCCCCAAACCCCCAAACCCCCAAACCCCCAAACCCCCAAACCCCCAAACCCCCAAACCCTTTTACTCTTTTACCCTTAAACCCTTTGTATCTTCGCCTTCCTATGAAAAAGATTCTCGTTCTCTTAGTTGCGTTGACGCTCGCTTTGCCGACGACAACGTTGCATGCCGGTGAGGGCATGTGGATTCCTTTGTTGATGAAAAAACTCAACTACAAGGACATGAAGAAGGCTGGCTTGAAGTTGTCAGCGAAAGACTTGTACGACGTGAACCATGGTTCTTTGAAGGATGCGATTGTGTCGTTCGGCGGATTTTGTACCGGCGAAGTCATCTCTTCGGAAGGCCTGTTGTTGACGAACCACCACTGTGGCTACGATGCGATTCAAAAGCATTCCACGGTGGAGAACAACTACTTAGCGGATGGTTTTTGGGCCATGACGCGTGCGGAAGAGCTTCCCAATCCTGGCCTCTTTGTCAACTTTTTGGTCCGAATTGAAGACGTCACCAAGGACATGAACAAGGTGCTTAAGGACGACATGTCGGAGGCAGAGCGCGCAGCGGCTGTGGCTGAAAAGGCCAAAGAGTTGATCGCCAAGGCTACGGAAGGCACGGAATACGATGCGGATGTGGAGTCTTTCTACCACGGCAACGAATTTTACCTTTTTGTCTACCACAAGTTCAATGACGTTCGTTTGGTGGGTGCGCCCCCCAGCAGCGTGGGTAAGTACGGCGGCGATACGGACAACTGGATGTGGCCTCGCCACACCGGGGACTTCTCCATGTTCCGCGTGTACATGAGCAAGGACGGAAAAGGTTCGGACTACAGTGCGGACAACGTGCCCTTGCAGCCTAAGCACCACTTGCCTATCAGCATGAAGGGGGTGAACGATGGCGATTTTGCGATGGTCTGGGGCTACCCTGGCAGCACCGACCGCTACCTTTCGAGCTGGGGCGTTCAGCAGGCGGTGGACATCTACAACCCCACTGTGGTTGAAATTCGCGACGTGAAGTTGGCGGTTTTACGCGGCTACATGCAGGCGGATCCCGCATTGAACATTCTTTTGGCTTCTAGCTACGCCCAAACGGCCAACTACTGGAAGTACTTCATTGGCCAGACGGAGCAGTTGGTGAACAACCACGTGTACGATAAGAAGGCCAACCTCGAGGCGCAGTTTGCGGCCTGGGTAGCGGCTGACCCTAAGCGTCAAGCCAAGTACGGTGAGACGTTGAAGCTCATGCAGACCTACTACCGCGCCACGGACCCCACGGTGAAGAACCAGGTTTATTTGATGGAGGCGGTCATTCGCGGTCCTTCGGCCGTTTTGTTTGCTTACCGCACTGCGCGCGCCTTGGAGCGTGGCATTGCCAATCCCGAGATGATGGGCAAGATGATGCCTGCAATTCAGGATCAGGCGAACGGCCATTTTGCGGAATTCCACGCCGAGAGCGACCGCGACCTGATGGCTGCACTTTGGGCGATGTATGCTAAGAATATTTCGGTGGACCAACAGCCTCGCTTCATTAAGAATGTGGGCGAAGTAGGCGGAGACTTCAAAGCCTACGCGGACCACATCTACGCGACGTCGATCTACATGAACGAGGAGCGCTTCAAGGCCTTCTTGGCCAATCCCGACAGCGCCACCTTGGCGAATGATCCTTTGACTAAAGTGGCCAACGATTTCCGTGAGGCCTACTTTGGCGGTCAAGACCCTGAATTGGCGGAAATGGAGGGCAAAGCCTACCGTTTGTGGACCGCCGGTGTGCGCGAAATGTTGCCCAACGAAGATTGGTCTCCGGATGCCAACAGCACGATGCGTATGACGTTCGGTAAGGTGGGTTCTTACGAGCCTAAGGATGGCGTGACCTACAACTACTACACGACGCTGGACGGCGTGATGCAGAAGGAAGACGCGACCAACCCCGAATTTGAGGTGCCCCAGCGTTTGAAGGATTTGTACAACGCTAAGGACTACGGTCAGTATGCGGACGCCAACGGCAAATTGCCCGTAGGCTTGATCACGGACAACGATATCACGGGCGGCAACTCCGGCTCTCCTTTGATCAACGGCAAGGGTGAGTTGATCGGTGTGGCCTTTGACGGCAACTGGGAGGCCATGTCTGGCGACATCTTCTTCGAGGACGAGCTTCAGCGCACCATCAGTGTGGACATTCGCTACGTTTTGTTCATTGTGGACAAGTACGCAGGGGCGCGCCACTTGGTGGACGAGATGACCCTCCACTTCTAAGAAGCGTTCAATGAGGCTTTTCTATACAAAGCGGCCCTCCGGAAACGGGGGGCCGTTTTTTTTTGCTCCCCGGACACACGGAAATTACCTTAGAGTCGTTATACCCCCGCACACCAAACTTTTTACGTCATGCTCCATCTTGGACCAAAGGGCCTCGAAGAGGCCTACCAAACCAACCCCGAACAGTTTAAATCAGACTTTCAGGCGGCGGACCTCACCCGCTCCAAAGATCCCCTGGCCTTGGCCTGGACCTACCGCTTAGGCCTTGAACCTGAAACGGCAGCCACGCCCACCTTGGGTAACGGCACGCTCTGGTTTACCATTGCCATGACCTTTGCGGCCTTTTTCTTTTTCCGCATCCCGGAGTGGTCGGGGTCCCCTGACTCTGAATGGTTCCTTCCCTACATCGCTCCTGTTTTCTTAGTGCCCTTGATGGCCTACCACACGACGGCGCAGAAGGCTTGGGGCAGTATGCGCGCCTTCTGGTCTTTGGTTCTAGGCTTGCTCGCCTTGAACGTGGTTGCGGACGTCTACTGGGGTGTTTGGGACTATCCCAGCTACGAATGGGTGCACAACCCAGAAACAGGTCAGCAAGTCTATCAAATTCTGGAGGACCCCTTTGCCTTGGCGCGCCAAACCCAAGCGCTCTTCCAAATCCACCTTCCGCTCTTGCTTTGGGGGCTATTGGGCTTTTTGTATACCAAACTTTACGTCGGCGAGGCGCGGGTGGATTTTGTGCGGCATTCGGTCCAAGTGGGCCTCTTCGCCTTCATTGTAGGCCTCGCTGGAGGCGCGCTCATGGGCTTGACGGCCGGCCTGCTCAACCTATTGGACTTCCCTGAATCCTTCTTTGAAAACCTCGCCATTTGGGGACTTTGCGGCCTTCCCTTCTTTGGCCACTACCTCTGGGTGACCAACAAGCAGGTCCTGGAAAAAATCCTTCCGACCTTGGCGCGCATCTTCATCCCCTTGTTCCTCCTCGTAGTGGCCATTTTCCTGGTGACCTACGTGGGCCAGGGCATCGAGGAGCTTCGCAGCAACCGCGAGCAGCTCTTCATCTTCAACCTCCTGCTTATATTGGTGATTGGCTTGGTCATGATGCATTACGCGTTTGACGAGGACAAGCATCCGGCGATCACCTTCGGCGTGGGGGCCTTGGTGGCCATGACCCTGGTGGCGGACGGCATTGGGCTTTGGGCCATTGGGTCCCGAATGCTCGACTACGGCCTCACGCCCAACCGCATCACCGTGCTCTTTGGAAACCTCATTTTTGCCGTGGCTTTAACGGGCGTTCTTGTGACCATTTTGCGCGCAAAGAACGGAGCTGCAGCGCCGGTACGAAGTGTGCTGAACACCATGCTGCCCGTTTTTGTAGGATGGACCTTGGTGGTGGTTCTGGTCTTCCCCGCCCTGTATGGACGCTACGACCATGCGGCGAGAGCGGCCTTTATCAAAGAGCATCCTCGGAAGAGCTTTTCTTCTTCGGATGTGTCGGAAGCCACAGTCGACGAAGTAGAGCCTGCCGTCGCGACGGAATCGGACGAGGAGTAAGGCGCTAGCGAAAAACTTAGGAGAGCTTTTTCAAGGCCGCCTGGAGCTCCGCGTCGCTCTTGAAGCTCAGGGTGATGGTACCGCTGCCATTCGCCTTCATAACCACTTTGGCGGGCAATCCCGTTTTCTGCTGAAGCGCAGCCGCGGCAGGGTGCGCTGTGGGGGCTGCGGCGGGTGCCGCTTTCGGGGCAGAGAGTCCGCGCACCGCGGATTCAAGCTGACGGACAGACCAGGCACCTTTGACGCATTGGCTGTAGAGGTGGTCGCGCACGGAATCGTCGGAGATGCCGACCAAGGCGCGCGCATGGCCCATTGAAATTTCACGGTCGCGCAGACCCGCTTGGATCAGCGGGGAAAGTTTGAGGAGCCCGACGTAGTTGGCGACCGTAGAGCGCTCTTTGCCGACGCGTTCGGATACCTGCTGCTGGGTCATAGCGCATTCCTCCATCAAGCGCGAATAGGAGAGGGCCACCTCGATGGCGTCCAAATCGCGGCGTTGAATGTTTTCCACCAAGGCCATTTCCAGCATTTCCTGGTCGTTCGCCAGGCGCACATAGACGGGTACGACCTCCAAACCGGCGAGCTGGGCCGCCCGGAAACGGCGTTCCCCCGAGATGATTTGGTACTTGCCGGGGCGCAAACGGCGAACCGTGATCGGTTGCACAATGCCTAATGCGGCAATGGAGGCGGCCAGTTCCTGCAAATGCTCGGGCTCAAAGTGCACGCGCGGCTGCTTGGGATTGGCTTCAATGTCCCCAATGGCGACCTCAAAAATGCCACTGACCACTTCTTTGGCGCCGGCGTCTTGGCCAGTCGTTGCAGTGTTGGTCTGGAGGAGGGCAGAAAGGCCTCGTCCCATGGCGGGTCGTTTGGGTGTTGACATGCCTCAAATATCGGAATTCTACAGAGGCTTTTTGGAAAGATTTTTAGGTGGAACCGCAGGCGTACCTTTGCCGTTCTATAGCTATGAAGGACATTCGGAATTTCTGCATCATTGCGCACATCGACCACGGAAAAAGCACCCTGGCCGATCGCCTATTGGACGCCACCCAAACGGTGACTGTTCGCGAGCAAAAGGAGCAGCTCTTGGACAATATGGATTTGGAACGAGAGCGCGGTATCACCATCAAGAGCCACGCCATCCAGATGGACTATGTGCTCAACGGCGAAAAATACCGTTTGAACCTGATTGACACCCCAGGGCACGTCGACTTCAGCTACGAAGTGTCGCGAAGCATTTCCGCCTGTGAAGGCGCCTTGCTGGTTGTGGATGCAGCGCAAGGCATTCAGGCACAGACCATTTCCAACTTGTATTTGGCCATTGAGCACGACCTGGAAATCATTCCGGTCATGAATAAAATCGACCTGCCTTCTGCGAATCCAGAGGAGGTAGCGGACCAAATTATCGACCTCATCGGCTGCAAGCGCGAGGACATCCTCAGCGTGAGCGCCAAGTCGGGCATGGGCGTCCCTGAGCTGTTGGAGGCTATTGTGGACCGAATTCCCGCCCCCGAAGGCGATGCCGACGCGCCCCTGCAGGCCGTCATTTTTGACTCCGTTTTCAATCCTTTCCGCGGCATTGAAGCCATCTTCCGGATCAAAAACGGCCAAATCCGCAAGGGCGAAAAGGTCAAATTCATGGCCACAGGCAAGACCTACGAAGCCGATGAAATTGGCGTGCTTCGCTTGAACAAGGACCCTAAGGCGGTCTTGGCGGCGGGCGATGTGGGCTACATCATTTCAGGCATCAAAGAGGCCAAGGAAGTGAAGGTGGGCGACACCATCACCTCCGTTGAGCGTCCAGCCGAAGTAGCAGTAGCGGGCTTTGAGGATGTGAAGCCCATGGTCTTTGCGGGGATTTACCCCGTGGATACCGAAGAATTTGAGGAACTGCGCGGGGCCTTGGAAAAGTTGCGCTTGAACGATGCCTCCTTGACGTTTGAGGCGGAGACCTCGGCGGCTTTGGGCTTTGGCTTCCGCTGTGGCTTCCTCGGTATGCTGCACATGGAGATCATTCAGGAGCGTTTGGAACGTGAATTCAACATGACGGTGATCACTACCGTGCCCAACGTGTCCTACTTCGCCTATATGAAGGCGGATACCAACAAGGCCATCCTGGTGACCAACCCGTCCGACTATCCCGATCCTTCGGGTCTGGACCGCATTGAGGAGCCTTTTATCAAGGCCCAAATCATCACCAAGAGCGAGTACGTCGGCGGAGTCATGAAGTTGTGCATTGACAAGCGCGGTACCATCACCGGCCAGTCCTACCTGACGGCGGACCGCGTGGAGTTGAGCTTTGACATGCCTTTGGCGGAGATTGTCTTTGATTTCTATGACCGTTTGAAGACGATTTCGCGCGGCTATGCCAGCTTTGACTACCATCCGACGGGCTACCAGGCCTCCAATTTGGTGAAGGTGGACGTCCTGCTGAACGCGGAACCCATCGACGCCTTGAGTGCGCTTATCCATAAGGACCGCGCGTACGACATTGGCCGACGCCTCTGCGAGAAATTGCGGGAACTCATCCCACGCCAGCAGTTCGTCATCGCGATCCAAGCGGCTATCGGCGCCAAGATTATCGCGCGCGAAACCCTCTCCGCCCTCCGCAAGGACGTGACGGCGAAGTGTTACGGCGGCGACATCTCCCGAAAGCGCAAACTGCTCGAAAAGCAAAAAGCCGGTAAGAAGCGCATGCGCCAGTTGGGCAACGTAGAGATCCCGCAGGATGCGTTCTTGGCGGTTCTCAAGCTCAACGACTAAGACGGGCAGAGCCCTTCTCGGGGTATATTCGTTGTATGGCTCAGAAAAAAGCGATTCAGCGCCTGCAGGACCTCCGCGAAGAGGCGATGCAAGGCGGCGGTTCCAAACGCATAGAGGCGCAGCACGCCAAGGGAAAGCTCACGGCGCGCGAACGCTTAGACGTTCTGTTTGATCCCGGAAGTTTTGAGGAACTCGGGCAAATGGTGACGCACCGCAGCACCCTTTTTGGCTTGGACCAGCAGCGCTTTTTGGGCGATGGCGTGGTGACCGGTTACGGAACGGTAAACGGCCGCACCGTTTATGCCTACGCGCAGGATTTCACCGTTTTGGGAGGGTCCCTGGCGGAGGCCCACGCTGAAAAGATTTGCCGCATCCTGGACCTTGCGGTGCAAAACGGCTGTCCCGTCATTGGATTGAACGATTCGGGCGGTGCGCGCATCCAAGAAGGCGTGGTTTCCTTGGGCGGCTACGCGGATATTTTCTACCGCAACACGCGTGCATCCGGCGTCATTCCCCAGCTGAGCCTCATCATGGGTCCCTGTGCCGGCGGAGCCGTGTACTCGCCCGCCTTAACGGACTTCATTGGCATGGTGGAAGGTTCGAGCTATATGTTCGTTACCGGCCCCAATGTCGTCAAGACCGTCACCCACGAAGAGGTTTCCTCGGAAGACCTCGGCGGCGCCAGTGCCCACGCGGTCAAAAGCGGGGTCACCCACTTCACTTATGCCCACGAGCGCGCTGCGATTGAAGGCTACAAGCACTTGCTGTCCTACCTGCCGCAGAACTGCGAAGACGGCGTCCCCAAGCTCGTCTATGTCCCCAGCGATGAAACGCGCCCGCAACTAGACACCGTCATTCCGGAGAGTCCCCAGCAGCCGTATGACATTCGGGAAGTGATCTCCGAACTCATCGACCCCGAATCCTTCTTGGAGGTCCACAAAGAATTTGCGGAAAACATTGTCGTGGGCTTTGCGCGCCTGGGAGGCCGTTCCATCGGTATCGTCGCCAACCAACCCGCGTATCTGGCCGGGGTACTCGACATCCACGCTAGCACCAAGGGCGGTCGTTTTGTCCGATTCTGCGACGCGTTCAACATCCCGCTGCTCGTCCTAGAAGACGTGCCTGGCTTCTTACCCGGTACAGACCAAGAGTGGAACGGCATCATCACCAACGGGGCCAAATTGCTCTACGCCTTTGCGGACGCCACGGTGCCACGCATTACGGTGATTACGCGCAAAGCCTATGGCGGCGCCTATGACGTGATGAACTCCAAACACATCGGCGCGGACATGAACTACGCTTGGCCCTCTGCAGAAATCGCGGTCATGGGGGCTAAGGGCGCGGCGGAAATCATTTTTAAGAAGGACATTTCGGAGGCTGCGGATCCGGCTGCAATGTGGGCGGAGAAAGAAGCGGAGTATGCGGAGGCCTTTGCGCACCCTTACCGTGCGGCGGCTCGGGGCTACGTCGATGAGGTCATTGTGCCCAGTGAGACCCGAGGCAAGCTTATCAAGGCCTTTGCGATGTTGGAAAACAAGGTCGTTTCCGCTCCCAAACGCAAACACGGAAACATCCCGCTTTAAGATATTGTGAGAAAGCGCAGTTGGATTAACTTTGCGCTCCCAATCACGATGCCCCATCGTCTAATTGGCAGGACAGCGGATTTTGGTTCCGTATGTCTAGGTTCGAGTCCTAGTGGGGCAACATCGATTGAAAGCCGCGCAACTTGCGCGGCTTTTTTATTTCCCAGACTGTGTGAATTGGGTTCACATCTTAGAGCGGTACACCACCGCCTGCCCAAAGAAGGAGAGCCCCGCATTAAAAAGTACCAAGCCCGCGGTGCCCATCCAAAAGAAGGGCTCACCCGCGCCTTTTTGAAGCACAGCCTCCCCAATAACGGAAAGTCCAGCGCCGACCAGCAACAGGCCGGTCACGGCATACAGCAACCATTTCGTTTTCGTGCTCATTTCAAGAGAAGGTATTCGTAGGGGGCCAAGGTGAGCGTGGTTCCCAGGGACGTTGTGGCGCCCGTCAAGGCATCCGTCCAGGTGCTGTTTTTAAGCTCGGTGGCCAGGTTCATGGTAACGGTTTGGTTCCGGGTGTTCGCAAAGACGAGGAGGTGCTCGGCGCCCGCGCTGCGCTTGAAGCAAACGACATCGGCATGGCTGAAGGACTTCAGGCTGCCGGTTTGGGCCGCTTCGGATGCGGCATACACGCCAAATAAATCTTGGAAGGATTGCTTCATACCAGGGTGAAGGTTCCAGGAAACGGGGTCTTTCTGGAAGAAGGAGGACGTACCGGTTTCGCCCACTTCTTGGCCGGTGTAGACCATGGGGATGCCGCCCATGAAGGTCGCGCAGACGTGGGCCGCCGTAGCAGCAGAGCGCCCCCCAAAGAGGGTAAAGGGCGTCGCGTCCCAGGCCGATTCATCGTGGTTGGTGGCGAATCGAACGCGCTGGGTGCAAGCCGGCCATCCGGCGTATTCTTGGTTGTGGGAAGAGGCGAGCAATCCCGCGCTGGCGCCGTTGACAAACACGTCTTTGAGGCGGCTGTAGAAGGTCCATCCGTAGGTCAGGTGGAATCCGGAGGCGTAGTGGCTGGTTTTAGCGCCTTCAGCGAGGAGGATGAGCTTTCGGTCCGGTATGGCCGTGAGGCTATCCACCGCCTGTGCCCAAAAATCGTCCGGTACCATATCCGCGGCATCAAAGCGGAAGCCGTCGACATTCACCTCGAGCACCCAATACGTCAAGGCGGAAATCATCGCCGCCCGCAGGGAATCCGAAGCAAAATTCAAGTCTGCCACATCTTGCCAATTCGTACCAGGGGGATGTAGGATAGTGCCATTCGCGTCCTGCGTGTACCAGTCGGGATGCGCGGCCACCCAGGGATGGTCCCAAGCCGTATGGTTGGCAATCCAGTCCAAAATGACGGCTATGCCCTTGCTGTGCGCCAATTCCACAAAATCCCGAATGCTTTGCAAGCTGCCATAGCGCGAGGAGACGCCTTGGTAGTCCTTCACACAGTAAGGCGACCCCACGCTGTTCACCTCGCCTTGCGGGAAAATGGGCATCAGCCAAAGCGTGTTGACGTGCATAGCCACCAAGCTGTCCAAATGTGCTTCCGCCGCCTCCAGCGTCCCTTCCGGGGTCTGGTTCCAGAGGTTCATTTCGTACAAAACGATGTTTTCGGTGTTGGGAACATCTGCGAAGGGGCTGCCGTATTGCTGCCAACCTGTGGGCGCCGGCTCGCAGCACAGGGGTTTTTCTTGGCAGGCGGCAAGGAAAAGGGTCAAAACACCCAGGAATACAAGGGAAAAGCGCATAGCCTTAAAGGTAGTGCGGGGGCCAAAAAGAAACCCGCACAAATTGTGCGGGTTAAGGGAGATCTAACACTAAAACACATCTGAACGCAGACTCGACAAGTCCCTCGGCTTGCTTGGGGACAAAAGTCTAAAGCCAGGGTTAAGCCTGAGAAAAGCGAAGGTCAAGGAATGGTTGTTTCTAGTGCTGCACCACCCAAGGCTGCGTGGGATGGAAGGGATCGTCCATGGTCACGTAGTACAGGCCGCTGGGAAGGACGTCGGAAGGCAGGGCCATGGGCGCCCACCCGGTGGCTTCCCAGACCACACGTCCGTGGGCGTCCAGAATTCGGACCTGGCGTTCGCCGTCAAAGGAAGTAATCCAGGCCTGGTTGGAGGACGGGTTGGGGAAGAGGCGCCAAGGCAGGGGCACGCCGCAGACAATGATGTTGGCCGTGAGGTCAAAGCCGATCAACGCATCCGAATACGTTTTGCCCGTCAGCAAATTTTCCCAAGGGAAGACACCGCCAGAAACGGCTAGACTGTCCGGGTGGTACACATAGACCATAGGATGGTTGGAGTTCAGGGCACTGCCCGCCACAAGTGCAGAAGGATAGGCATCCCCATAGACGCCCCAGGCGCGGAGCTCCATGGCTTGGGTGAAGACCGGATCGGGAATGGGTCCTGGGCCGCCTTGCGAATAGGGAGGCAAGTGAAAGTGCAGCATGGTCGCAGCGCGGTGCAGTGTAGCGGGTCCTCCAACCCCCCAACCGGAGCCTACCGTGTCGGTTCCCCAGTACATATCCGTGCCGTAGTGGCGCCCGAGCAGGTACACGTTATCTCCCTCGACGACTAAGGCATGACGGTTGGGTAAGCCAAAGCGAGAGAAGCCCTGGTTGCCGGGGATCTCTTCGATCCAATGTGCCTGACCTGCCTTGTCAAAGGCCATTAAAAAGAAGTCCTCCCCGCTGGTGTTGGCGCCGCTGTGACTCAAGCTATCGATGGAAAAGGGGAGGTAGTTTGGGCCGGCCATGAAAATGTACGTGCCGTCCAAGGAGGGATGGTCCGAATAGGCCAAATGCACCTTGTGGCAGCTCACGTCCTCCCAATAGCGCATCCACCGCCCGGTCCAATCGGGAGCCAAACAGGCCAAATACGTGTTGTACGTCGCCCCCGGACTCACATTGATGGAATCTAGACTCACCTGAAAACTGGGGCATCCCCCGCCAATGAGGAGGGTTCCGTCGGGCAGCTCCATCAGCTCAGAGATGTATCCAAAGCCGGTAAGGGTTTTTGAACGAACGATCAGCCCATTGGGACTGACTTCGTGCAAACGTACATTTCCACCAAACCCGGAACTCCCCACCATCAGGATGTTTCCGTTGTGCGCCAAAATGGCCATAGCCGTGGTATCGGGCTGCTCCCACAGGAGGTCAGGGGCAGCGGTATCTCCGGGGCGCACCTTTAAAAAGGCTTGCCGGTACTGGTTGTTTTGGTAGTAGGTCGTCCCCTTGTAGACTAAGCTGTCGAAGTAGCCCACCTGAATTAGGGCTTCTCCACCAGGCACCGTGCTCATGGCGTCGATGCGCGCGCGTCCATTGAATTCTAGCGTCCATTCAGGGCTGTAGGTAGTCAGCGCATTCAGAAAGGTTAGTCGCCAGTTTCCCACCGATTCGTGGTAGGTCGTCTTGTGTTTGGCCGAATACGACAGGAGCACCCCCTCATCCGCCACACCGCCCGAAGCCCCCAGGTACAGGGCGTCCTGCCCAACCATGTAGGGATTTATCTGTGCGGCTCGGCTGCTGTCCCAGACCACCGACGCACTGCCAAACAGCGTCGGCTGCGCCCAGGCCGAAAGCCCCGCGCACAGCGCCAGCGTCAGCAGCGAGCTCCGTATCATGGGGTGACCGCAAATCGCAGGGTGGTCTCTTCCGTTCGGAGGAAGTACAGCCCTCCGGGCCAATCTGCGGGGATGGACAGCATGACCGCCTGATCCCCGGCAGGTTCAGCGGCGGCGTGGTCCATGATTCGGCCCAGCGCATCCGTGATTTGGAAGGAGGCATCGGCCGGCAAGCCCTGAATCATCAAACGCCCACCTGGCGCCACGGGATTGGGCCAGAGGCCATAGAGCGGAATGCCCGCATCGTCCAAGCCCACGGATGTCAGGGATTTGCTCAACGTATCCGAGCCGCCGCAGTCATTGGCCACCACCAAGGTCACTTGGTAGAAAAGACCCGCCACGGCATAGAGGTGGGTGGGTGTTTTGCCTACGCCCTGGGTTCCGTCGCCGAAGTACCAGGTGTAGGACGTGGCCCCGATGGAGAAGCCGGCGTCAAACTGAACGTTCATGCCCGATCCATTAGACCACAGGATATTGGCGGTCCATTCGGCCGTGGGCAAGTTGCAGATGACGACGGTAGAACTGTAGCTCGCGGTATCGCCACAGGCGTTGTAGGCGCGCAAGGTCGCGGTATAGAGCCCTGAAGCGGCATAGCTGTGTACAGGGTTGGCGCCCGTACCCGTTGCACCGTCGCCAAACTCCCAGTAGTAGCCCGATGCACCTGTGCCGCCCGCCGTGAAGGCCGCCGTCAAGCCGGCTACCATGGAGGTGTAGTTGGCGCTTAACACCCCACAGACCGTGATGGGAATGGTGAGGGTGTCGGCCGATCCACAGGAATTGCTGACGATGAGCGTCACGTTGTAGGTACCTGGAGCGGTGTAGGTATGGGTCTTGCTGCTGCCCGTGCCGCCGGTGCCATCGCCAAAGTCCCAGCTGTAGCTGTTGCCTGAGGTGGACCCTTGGGCCGTAAAGATGCGCGTTAACACCAAGCCGCTGTAGTTAAAGTTGGCCGTAACAGCAGGGCAAGGCAAGGTAGAGAAGGTCAAGGGGCCTTTCCAGCCAGACACCAATCCAGGTCCGCAGCTGTCCCGAACATAGACATTGTACGACGTGCTCGACGTCAATCCCGTCAGTACCGTGGGCGAGGTGGCGTTAGGGTTGGTCATCGTTGCAAAGCCGGGCGTAAACCCAGTGGCCCCTACCGCGAGTTGCGAGTAGCCACTCAAGGTCGAGAAGCTCACGGTTGCCCCTGTGGGTGTGATGCTCGCCACGCTCAGGGTAGTTGGCGTCACACAGGTGGGGGGAGGTGCGGCATCTACGGAGATGTCGTCCAAGCCCATCATGGCCCACCAGCCACTGGTACGTGCGGCTGAAAAACGGAAGCGTACGGTGTCGTTTCGGTAGGTGTAGAGGTTGACAATGTTTTCTGTCCAGGGCGACGATTTGGCCGTCTGATCGCCCGGGTACACGGTTGTTAAGTTGACCCATCCGGTTCCTGCGTTGATTTCCACGGCCATGCTGCTGATGTTGGAGCCGTACAGGTGGGTCCAGAAATAAATGGCGGGCGTGTCGATAGCCGTCAAGTCCACCCAAGGGGTAGTGACGCGCGTGATTAAGGGCGTCGTCGAATTGACATTGGTGTAGAGGTACTTGCCACTGCCGCCCGCACCGCTGTTGGGTCCGGTATTGGGCCACGTGGTCGCGCCCGAACGTGGGGTGAAGTAGTAGCCGGTGGTGTCCGAACGGTTCCAGCACAAGCCAATGTCGCCTGGATCGTTCCAAACGCCCGAACTCTGCACCCAATCGGTTCCACTAAAGTCCTCCGACCAAGGGGCGGAAACTTGGGTACACAAGGTGGTGGCTCCAATGGGGCCCACCCACTGGCTCGTTCCACTTGCGCCACAGGTATCCCGCACGTAGAACTGGTAGGACGTAGATCCATTGAGGCCCGTCACCGTGAACGGATTGGTCGCCGCAGTGACCACGGTCCCGTTCCCCGGGGTGAAGCCTGGACTGCCATACTCCACTTGCCATGGGGCCACGCCCGTGGAGGTCCAGGACAAGGTCACGGTTGACGCGGTTTTGCCCGTCACGGCTAAGCCGGAGGGTTTGGGGCAAGCAGGTTTTTCGGATACGTTCACATCGTCCAAAGCGATGTCGGCTGTTTGGGTGAAGATGGTCGTCTTGCTGCCCGTCCAGCGAAGCTTGATGGTGTCGTCCGCATAGGCACTCAAATCCACAATGGCCTCCAACCAAGCGGCCGTCGACGAGGTTTGCTGTTGGCCGGTCACAGACCACAGGGAGGTCCAAGACGTTCCCGTAGAAACCTCTAGGGTCAGACCTGCAATATCTGCCCCGTACATATGGTACCAGAAAGAGAGCTGAGGCGTGTCCAAGGGGGCCAAATCAATGGCGGGACTCGTCAAAATGGTACTGGTTCCCGCCGTAAACGTGGAAGTCTCTGTGTACATGTACTTGCCGCCCGCAGCCGGGGTATGGTCCCCACTGGGGCCAGTATTCCAAGCTGGGAATGCAGGAGGTCCCGGCGCCCAGAAGTAGTTGGCGGTCGCATCGCGGCTCCAGCAGCCTTGAATGGTTCCCGGTTGGCCCCAAGCGCCGGGTGCCCACGACGTACCGTCAAAGGTCTCCAAGTAGGGGGTGGTCACGGGTACACAGTCCGTGGTAAAGCTTACCGGGCCGATCCAGTTGGAACTGGACCCCAGCGAACAGCTATCTCGCACATAGGCCTGGTAGGTGGTGTTGGGGCTCAGGCCTGTAATGGTACCTGGGCTGCCGGAAACGGTGGCCACTGTGCCGCCGCCCGGTGAAACCGTACCCGTGCCGTAGCTGATTTGGCTCCAAGTGCCACCGCCTGCGAGCCACGAAAGGGTCGCGGTAGAGGAGGTGACCCCGGCTACCTGAACGTTGGCGGGGGCCGCACAGCCCGACCCTTGACGCACGTGAATGTCGTCAATGGCGATATCGGCAAATTGCGTGAAGGTGCTGTTTCGGACGGCCTTGAAGCGAATGAAAACGGTGTCGTTGGCAAAGGCGGTCAAGGAAACAATCTCGTTGGTCCAAGCGGCACCTTGTGAGCTGTGCTGCTGGCCCGTAATCGTCTTTACCGTCGTCCAGGGGCCGGATGCGCCCACTTCTTTCACTTGCACCTCCAAGCTGCCAATACCCGTTCCAAACATATGGTACCAAAAGCTCAATTCTGGACTGCTCACGGTTCCCAGCGAAATCTGCGGGGTGCGCAAGGTGGCGTCCGTATTGCTACCGGTAAAGCCAATGACATCGCATACGGCGTACTGGCTACGGCCGGAATGGTCCGAATTTGGACCGGTGAACGTGTTGGGGAAGGGGACCGGGTTCACCACCCAGCCGTAGCCACTCGTTGGATTGCGCGGCCAGCAGTTGGGCCAGCTACCCGCACCCGTCAAGGGCCACACGGGTTGCGGGGTCATTTGGTCTTGGTCGAAGTTTTCAAACCAAGGAAGCTGCGCCACACCACAGAGCGTGCTCGTGGCATAGTAAGGCGTCCAGCTGGAAACCGTACCGTCCGAACAGCTATCCCGAACATAAAAATCGTAACCCGTAGAAGGCTCCAACCCTGTCGCAGCAAAGGTTGGCGAGGTCACCCAGGCCGAACGCGTTCCATTGCCCAGCGCAAACCCCAGCGTTCCGTATTCAATCTGGTGGTGCGTGCCACTCGCGGAATAGCTAATCGTGATACTGTTGGTCGTCCGCGAGGCCAAGGACACAGTCGTAGGCGTGTTGCAGCCCAACAAGGGCTGTGCCTGCCACATCAAAAGGGCGGCGAACAAGGCGGAAAATAGGCGTAATCTGAGCATAGTACTTAGGAAGTACAAAGAAACGGCCCTTCTGGTTCATGCACGCGCGCAGGAGGCCCAAAGGCCCGGTTGACTGAACGAAAGGGCGTAAATTTGGGGCATGCGAAAGCTCGTAGTCCTCCTGTTTCTGCTTTTGGCGCTCTTCCCGAGCGTCCACAGCACCCTAGAGGCCTGGGAACATAGCCACCACAGCCACGCGGCGGCCTGTGAGGAGGAAGGCGCCCATATGCACCCCAAAGAGGTGCATTGCGAGCTAGATCACTTTGCTTTTTTGAGTACGCCTTGGGAGCCCCATTTCTTCCAATGTGCCCCCCATTTTCTCCCAGCTCAAACGCCCCAAACGGCCTATGAATCGCCTGCCGCGGTTCTATGGATTGGAAAGACAGACGCGCGCGGTCCCCCCAGCGGGAACCTGTTCGCAAACGTCTAATTTCCAAAACCTTATTTCATGATTTTACCCATCCTGGGCGGGCTCTTGAGCGCGTCCTTGGGCAGCGTAGACACGCTCCCAGAACCTGAACTTTACCTTGAACTTTCTGAGGCCCACGTCTGCGCCTCCGAGGGCGTCGTTCAAGCAAACGAAGCGGCCACCTTTGCGGCTGTTCGCCCCTTTGCCCACGGGGATCCCCTCCAAATGCGTCGCCTTTCGGACCAAAGTCCCAGCCTGCAGTGGTCTTCCGCCGGGGGCCAAGCCCTCAAGCCCGTCCTCCGAGGCCTTGGCGGAAACCGCGTCTTAACGGCCTTCCAGGGTTGGCGCTACGACAACCTGCAAGGAGGGCTGGATCACGGCCTTGATTTTCCGCTTTTGGGCGTCGACCATGCCGAAATTTTACTCGGCCCAAACACCCTAGCCTTGGGAACAGACGCGCTCAGCGGGGTTTTGTATTTTACCGATGTCCGTCCCAAGTCGAACCGTCAAAGGCAATTTCAAGGCTTTGCTGGTAGCAATCTTTTAGGAGGACAATGGACGTATCATGGGCCAGGTAAAGCCTTGACGCCCTATTTCATGGGTGTTTCTTCCGCAAATCAGTCCGAGTACCGGGATGCCAATGGCGATACTGTCCACGGTAGCGACGGTCATACGCGGGCATTTAGAGCCCTTTGGAATTGGGGCAGTTCGGAGGCAAGTAAGGGCCAGCACCGTATGAGTTTCACGGCCACCGAGCGCCAGCTTGGAGTCCCAGAGGGCCCTTTGGCACATGTGGATAGCGCGGATGAACATTCGGGCCATACTCAAAGCATTCAAGGCCTTTATTGGGCTTTGGAAAGTCAATGGCAAAAAGGGGTTTGGCGTGTTCGTTCTCACCAAGGAATCAATCAAAGCCTTCGCGAGGAAAAAGAAGGGGACGAGGTACATATTGGGTTTGCTATGCGCATGATAAGCTCGACAACGAGTGCCACACGTTCGCGGCCATGGCCGTCGAAGACCTTACCTGGAGGAATGGAAGAAACGTTTGGAATTCAAGCATTTAGTCGAAATGTAACCAACCTTCCAAATGCCGAAGAAAGTGTCTACCCCGACGCCCAGCAAGGCTATCTAGCAGGCTTCTACCACCGCGCATTGCGCTTCAAGCATGTAGAGGCCTCCGCGGGCCTCCGCGGGGAATGGGGAACCTTTCCCGTTTGGAGCGGTCTGGCGCGTCTCTCATGGATCCCCCGCGAAAACAGCCATGGACAGCTGCGTGTGAGTCGGGGCAGCCGCGCCCCGCAACTCGAGGAGCGCTATGCCTTCGGCAACCACATTGGCGCGGGGCGCTTTGAAATCGGCGATTCCACGCTTGGACCCGAAAAACTCTGGAACCTCGACGCCCAATGGCACTGGGAGGGACGCTTCCTGGACCTGCAAGTGGGGAGCTTCTACCAGCGCTACGACGACTTCATTGCCTTGAACCCCGAGGAGCGCGATGGCGGTTGGGTCTTTGTCTACGGAGCCGCACCCGCTGTGCTTGCAGGAGGAGAAGTTTCGGTGCACGCCCACCAGGGACCCTGGCACGTTCAGGCCATGTACGCCAGTGTGTATGCCCAGCGGCCGAGCGGCGAACCCCTTCCCAGTGTGGCCCCCACCAAGTGGAGTACGGTCCTGCGCTACCAAAACGCTGCGCACAAGATCCCGTTGATGGTCCACGTGGTAGCCGAGTATTTTAACACTAAAACACGGCTGGCGTACAGCGAGCAGCTCTTTTGGGGCACGACGAATTTACCGGGTTACCTGCTCGTGCATGCGCAAGTAGCGGCCACGTTGAGCGATCGCACTTCTCTAGAAATGGGGGTGGACAATTTGTTCAATGCCGCCTATGCGCACCCGTTGAGTTTGGCCCAGCAGGTGGGTGTTTTGGAACCTGGTCGTCAGGTTCGTTTGACGCTAATCTATCAGTGGTAAAGGGACATAGCGCAAATTTGGGGAAGTTGTAGTACCTTTGCCGCAACTTCGTGAGCAACAACACAGAGGGGACCGCGAGTCCCCTCTTTTGTTCTCTAAACTTTCGTTCAAGGATGACACAGGTCGAATTGGAAACTTTGGTTCAGCAGGAACTCGCCGCGTGCGGGGCGTTTTTGGTGGAATTCAGCATGAATGCAGACAACCAGATCCGGGTGTATGCAGACATGGTGGAAGGCCATATTTCGATTGACCAGCTGAAGAAATTGAGCCGTGCCGTAGAGGGTGCTTTGGGAGAGGATTCGGAAAATTATTCCATTGAAGTGTCTTCCCCCGGCATGTTTGCCCCCTTCAAAGTGCCTGCACAGTTTACCAAGCACATTGGTCGCCAGGTGAAAGTGAACCGAATTTCCAGCGGTACATCGCTCAAAGGCACGCTAGAGCGTTACGACGGCGAGACGATTACCCTGCATTGGACGGAGCGAGTTCCCAAGCCTTCGGGCAAGGGCAAAGTAACGGTAGACGTTCGCGAAGAGCTCGCTCTTTCGGATGTCTCAAAAATTGTTTTGGAGTTCAAATTCTGATTTTTCCCTAACCATGGAAAACCTAGCCATCATCGAATCCTTCGGCGAGTTCAAAGACGAAAAGAACATCGACCGCGTAACCCTGATGTCCTTCATTGAGGAGGCCTTCCGCGTACAGCTTCGCAAGAAGTACGGCACGGACGAGAACTTCGACGTGATTGTAAACCCCGACAAGGGCGACTTGGAAATCTGGCGCAACCGCACCATCGTAGAAGACGGTGCTGTCGAGAACGAAAACGAAGAAATCGCGCTTTCGGCCGCTTTGAAAATCGAGCCTGACTTTGAAGTGGGCGAAGAAGTGTCTGAAGAGATTAAAATGTTGGATTTGGGCCGTCGTTTCATCCTGGCCTTTCGCCAAACCTTGGTGCAGAAAGTGCAAGAGCACGACAGCAACGAGCTTTTCAAGCGCTACAAGGGCATGGAAGGCGAGATCATTTCTGGCGAAGTGCACCACGTGCGCAACCGCGAATTGATCATTTACGACGACCAGCAAAACGAATTGATCCTTCGCCGCGACGAAATGATCCCCGAAAAGGATTTCTTCCGCAAGGGCGACACGGTACGCGCCGTAGTGAAGAGTGTAGAGGTACGCGGTACCAAGCCCTTCATCTTGTTGAGCCGCACCGCCGACCTCTTCTTGGCGAAGTTGTTTGAAAGCGAAATCCCCGAAGTATTCGACGGCATCATTACCGTTAAAGGTGTGGTTCGCATCCCTGGCGAAAAGGCGAAAGTGGCCGTTGAGAGCTACGACGACCGCATCGACCCTGTGGGCGCATGTGTCGGTATGAAGGGTTCACGTATCCACGGTATTGTTCGCGAACTCCGCAGCGAGAACATCGACGTGATCAACTACACGACCAACCAGCAGCTCTACATTCAGCGCGCGCTATCTCCTGCCAAAATCAGCACCATGAGCATGGACGAGGAAAACCGCCACGTAGACGTGTACCTGCCTGCGGATCAGGTCAGCTTGGCCATTGGCCGCGGCGGTACCAACATTCGTTTGGCCAGCCGCTTGACCAATTACGAAATTGACGTGTACCGCGAAGACGTGGTTCACGAGGAAGACGTTGAGCTCTTGGAATTTGCCGACGAAATTGAAGGCTGGGTCATCGAACAGCTCCGCAAGAGCGGCTACGATACCGCCAAGAGCATCTTGAACGCTGAAATCGAAGACGTGGCTCGTCGTGCCGATTTGGAGGTGGAAACCATCGAAGAAGTGCGCACCGTCTTGAAGAAAGAGTTTGAAGATCAATAATTTTATAGCCTAGCAGCGAAATTTGCATTTATGAGTAGTTACCGAATTAGCAAGGTTCTTAGCGAGTTAAACATCGGCCTCGATACCGCCGTGGACTATTTGACGTCCAAGGGGCACGAGGTGGAAAAGAATCGTAACGCCAAAATCGATCAGGCGCAGTACGATCTCTTGCTGCAGAATTTTGCCTCGGACAAATCCAGCAAGGACAAGGCCGAAACTTTAATTCAGCAGAAGCGTGAAGAGAAGGAAGCCATCCAGGCGGAACGCGAGGAAGCGGCCGAAAAGGCCAAACCCGAAGTCATCCGAGGAACGGCAAAACTCGACGGCCCAAAGATCTCAGGTAAGATCGACCTGAGCCCCAAGCCCGCTGCCAAGAAAGAGGAACCTGCAGCTGCCCCCGCGGCTGAAGCTCCTGCTGCCCCCGCGGCTGAAGCTCCTGCTCCTGCTGCTCCCGCTGCTCCTGCAGCTGAAGCCCCTGCTGCTCCCGCCCAAACGGCGAAGGAAGAGGCTCCTGCTACTCCTGCTACTCCTGCGGATGAAGCTCCTGCTGCAACCGAGGCACCCAAAGAAGACGGTACCCACGCCACCCAGTACCAAAAACTGGATGGCCCCAAACTCACGGGTCAGAAAATTGACTTGACGCAGTTTGCCAAGAAGCCCAAGCCCGCAGGTGAGGCTGGCAAGCGCAAGCGCATCAAGACCGAAGGCCTTCAGAAGCCCGCCGCCGGCGGTGGCCGCACTACGACTGGTGCAGCCTCTGTAGGCGGTCCTGGTCGCCGCGACAACAACCGCCCTGGGTTGGGAAGCCGCCGCGGCGCGCCTGCCCCTGCACCCAAAGAGGTGTCCAAGGAGGATATCGAACGCAAAATCAAGGAGACGCTCGAGAAATTGGGCGGAGGCCGCAAGTCCAAGGGATCCAAAATGCGTCGTGACAAGCGCGCCGAGCGCAGCGAGCGCCGCGAAATGGAGGAACTCGAGCGCATGGAGGGCGAAAAGACCCTCAAGCTCACCGAGTTCGTGACCCTCTTGGAGGTCGCCAACATGATGAGCGTATCCCCCACGGAGGTCATCTCCACCTGTATGTCTTTGGGCATCATGGCGTCGATGAACCAGCGTTTGGACAAAGAGACCCTGACGATTGTAGCCGACGAATTTGGCTACGAAGTAGAGTTTGTCGATGAGGAAATGCAGGAGGTATTCAACGAAGAGGACAAGGAAGAAAACTTGCTGCCTCGTTCGCCTATCGTGACGGTCATGGGCCACGTTGACCACGGTAAAACCTCTTTGTTGGACTTTATCCGAAGCGCCAACGTCATCGCGGGCGAAGCGGGCGGTATCACCCAGCACATCGGTGCGTACAGCGTTCAGCTCCCCACGGGCCAAACGATTGCCTTCCTCGATACCCCCGGTCACGAAGCCTTCACGGCCATGCGTGCCCGCGGTGCTCAGGTGACGGACATCGTTATCATTGTGATTGCGGCGGACGATTCGGTCATGCCCCAAACGAAAGAAGCCATCAGCCACGCTCAAGCGGCCGGTGTGCCTATCGTATTCGCCATCAACAAGGTGGATCGCCCCAGTGCGAATCCCGAACGCATCAAGGAGCAATTGAGCCAAATGAACCTCCTCGTCGAAGACTGGGGCGGTAAAATTCAGTCGCAAGAGATTTCGGCTAAGACCGGTCTCAACGTGGACAAATTGCTCGAAAAAGTATTGCTCGAAGCCGAAATGCTCGACCTCAAAGCCGA
>Ga0255770_10000404_pt1 | contig 40172 bp, 15 predicted proteins | sample 071ome_22_FD_179968 | JGI IMG/M metagenome (GOLD analysis project Ga0255770, IMG submission 179968) | Coastal salt marsh microbial communities from the Groves Creek Marsh, Skidaway Island, Georgia - 071404AT metaG (version 2) | ecosystem: Environmental > Aquatic > Marine > Intertidal zone >...
ATCCGCGCGCGCGCGGTTGTGACGACTTCGGATCGGATCGATCGGGGTTGAGAACGGCGTCACTGTTTGCCTCTCTGAACCAAACTCACAAAGTCATGTTCGCGTCAACCGCGACGCGCGTCGCCATCATCGCGCCGCGAACGACGCGCGGGTTAATCTCGTCGTCGTCGTCGTCCTCCACCCGTCGCGTCGTCGCCCCGCGCGCGTCGTCGGCGACGGATGACGAGTCAACCACCACGAGACGCGCGGCGCTCACGGCGCTCACCGGGGCAACCGTCGCGGCGTTCTCAACCTCCACCGCGCGCGCCCGCGGGCTCGGCCCGTCGTTCGAGTGCGCGGACGAACTCAAAACCGCCGCTTCTGGTCTCGCGTTCTGCGACGCCGTCGTCGGAACCGGCGCGGCGCCGTCCAAAGGGCAGACGATTCAGGCGCACTACACGGGTAGGTTGGAAAACGGTCGCGTGTTCGACTCGTCGTACGAACGCGGGTCGCCGTTAAAGTTCAAGGTTGGCGTGCGTCAGGTGATCGCTGGGTGGGATGAAGGCATCTTGGGCGACGGTGGGGACGTTCCGGCGATGAAGGTGGGCGGGAGACGACGATTGGTCATCCCGGCGGACATGGGGTACGGCGCGCGCGGCGCCGGCGGGGTGATCCCGCCGAACGCGACGCTCTACTTTGACGTTGAATTGGTGGCTGTTTTGTAATCCAGTAATTTTCCCATCCTTTTCCCTTTCGCGCGATGTACCAGATGGACAATCGCGCGCTCGACGTCGCGTACGCGCTTCGGCTTCCGCGTTATCCTCATTGTTTGCCTCCTCGCGCGAGCTTTGCATCGATGCCCATCTTCTGAACCCTGAAAACCGCAGCCGACGGCGCGCTGTACGCCGTCGGCGCGACGGATAAACTCCGAGGAACCGGTGTGTGGTCCTTCGTCAAGGCGGATCGCGCGCCGAAGACGAGCAAACCGCCTCAAAAATCTTCGTCAAAGAGTAACACGTCATCAACCACGAAGAGGTTTCCAAACGGGAAAAAGTAAACGGGCGAAGTAAACGGGGCGTCGAGCGCGCGAAACGAATCACGCGGTGTCGTGAAGAGCGACGGTTTAAGCGGCCTCTGTAGTGGAGGGTCCGACGCCGTCGTTTGGATTTTTAGCGTTTTCGTTTCGCGACTGGGCGCCCCGCGAGGCGGAGCCACCGCGACGCGACGCGTCGCGTTGCGTGTATGTATTCTTCTAAATATTGAAAGTACTTCTATACATCAATTGAGCCAGGCGGGTCGTCGTGAATACGCTCCGTCGCCGGCGTTGTCGTCCATGTCGTCGTATTCGGACTCGTACCGTTCGCTCGGTTGCGTGGAGGCGTCGTCCGCGAGGGTGCCATCCGTGTCCAAATCCGAGCCAGAAAAGTCGGCGCTCTCCCTGTCGTCGTCGTCGTCGTACGCGTCGTACGCATCATTTTCGCGGTGCGTGTAATCGTTCGCTCCTCCGAGCGCGCGGACATCGGCGACGACGTAGGCGTGGCCGTGACCGCCGTCGCGTTGATGCGTGCCTCGCGAACCGCGCCCGCGTCGCAAATCTTCTCCTCCGTAGAGTCTCGTTTGTCGCACCCACGGCGCGCCGCCGTCGTAATCTCGATTGACGTTGTATCGCGAATCCTTCTTGACGAGCGCTACGTCGTTCGCATGCGTCATCGGTTCCGTGGTGCCAAAAGCGTCTCGCGAATTAACCGAGTCGCCTCGATCGGGCGCGTCGCCTCGAAGTTGCGCCGTCAAAGCGCGCTTCTTTGAAAGCTTCTTATCCATCAAGAAGGCGTACGCGCGCTGCTCTTGCGGGTCGTACGTGTCAGAGCCGACGAGAAGACCGGTGAGAACGGCATCCTGGAAGAGCGGGAGCTTTTTATGCGAGCTCAAGATTTGTTTCCTCGACGACGTGCCCAAATTTGCAATCCTGTATGCGATGGCCCAAAGTCCCGCCGCGCCGATGACGGCAAAGCAGAGACCCATGAATGGCATGCCGGCTTCGCTAAATGGACGTTCGGCAAACCGAAGCTGTCGCCTAGGCGCGCCCGCGACTTCAGACGTCTCTGTTACGGAGCCCATCGTCGAGTTCACATATGAGTTCATGTATCGCGTCGCGACGCCATCCGCCGCGACGACAGCCATCATGGCGTCGTTGTCATGCGCCGGGTTTAGCGACGCGCCACCGATGGCGTACGCCAAAGGATCGTGCTTGTTGACGATCGAGTCTGCGAACGGCTTGGACGGTTCTAGCAAGTCGGGCGTCCAGTGGTACGAGTACATCCACATGCCCAAAAAGGCGTGCATCGCAAGAGAGGCGAAGAGCACCTTGACGGCTGATTTTGGCAGACGCGCTCGCAATCTCTCTGGCGTTTGACAAACCTTGAAAAGCAATCGATAATCGTACGCGGAAATGAGAACAAAGTACATGGATAAAACCAGGTACAGAATGGGCATTCCGCTCGCAAACGTCATCGCCGCCATGGTGGTGAAGCACACGTCTCCAATTTTGCCGCCAATGTCAAACACCGGACCCTCGAACGCTTCGTTGAGTTTCTTTTGCGTGTGTTTCGTAGAACAGGCAATCTTCTTTCGGAGAAAGTATCCAACGTCGACGAAGACTCTAGTCATGGAGCGCATCATCGCATTCAACATGATCGCCATGAATAAAACCAAACCGACGTCGTTGTACCACTCTGGAGTAAAGTCTGAATACTCACCCTTCAATCCAAACATTTGTTTGAGCAAAGGAAAATACTTGCCGACGTGATGGAAGTTGGCATTCAACAGCGTGTACGTGATAGCGACGTTGAAATATCGCACGGCGAAGATTATTTTTGTCTTCAACGCGTTCGTCGCGCTGTGCGTTTGCAAGCGTTCAATGGCCACAAGTGCCGGCGCCACGAGGGATAAAATCAAATTCATCAGCGTAATCAAGAGCGCATTCCATAGCCAGTTGTAGTACTCACCCGGTCCGTTTCGTAAGTACGGTTCACACGCGGCGCGAATCGGTTTGTTGTACAGACGCACAACTTGTTTTGGAAGTCCATACTTGAGACTGGCGCAAAAACACGCATAGCAGTCTTGCGTGTCGACGCCCGGACATCGCTCTGGATGATCGGCGCATCGCCTCAAATCACGAACGAGATCTTCCTGCGCATACTGGCGATCCTGAAGCGTTGCGTTCGGGTAATCGTAAAAGACGTACCCTGGCGACCCCCAAGTCAGCCCGACGTACGTGTCCTGACGCGAAAACGCCGTTCCGCATTGTTCCAACTTTGGTTTGCATGCCGTCCTAAACTGCGCAGCGTGTGTGGCTTGAATATCGTCTGCTTCACCGCGCGCGATGACTATGCCGATATCTTCCGCTAAAATATCCGGGAACATATCCGCCTGTCTCCATCTATCCTCCTTGTCAGCGACAAGAAGCTTCAAAAAGCCGTAGCACAAGCAAGCGACGCACGCGGCGCCGATGAAGACGAGCACGCGGCGCCACGCCCGGTTCGGCAAGTGTAAATTCTCATACCGTACATCCTCTGGCTCCGGAGCCGCTTTTACTCTGAAGCGCAGCTTTCCTCTAAACCTTTGATTTCTCGGGAACGCGAATGCGTAAGACAGCAAGCTGCGCTTGTTGTACAGTAAACAGGCAGTCTTTGAGCGTTCGTCGTCAAACGTGACAAATGCGCTCGATCTCTTGGCTCGCGTTCTCGATCGCCTCTGAGCGACTTTACGTTCCACTTTGACTATTTCTTTTTCGATTCGAACCTTCGTCACGTCACCCCCTCTATTTCCAGCGGCTATGAGCGCCGCCTCGGCTTCGTCGTAATCCTCCATCAATCTGAGTCTTCGACGTTGCAAACGCACGTGAAAACATTCAGCTCCGACAAGCGTGACACCGACGACGGTTCCGTACTTGAGCGCAAAGAAACAGCGTATTTCCTCTTCGGTTACGTCCGTCGGAAGGCCAGTGACTAGCACGCTGTAATCCTTGATCGTTGCCGTCCCGCGCTCAACTCTCTCCTGATTTCGGCGCAACGCGTAAAGCAACACCGGAACGCTAAGTAGCAACATCGTCGTCGACAAAACATCCATCAGCGCTGCGAACCGAATGTAGTCCACCTTACTCGTGCTCCATCTCATCACCCCGCTTCCTGCTCCCGCGACCACCCACTCGCGCTGCGGCACAGTGTCCGGCGCCACCGTACCCAAACTCGCGCTCATCGGATTGGCCCAATGCCAATTGACGTACCACGAGTGATACGACAACCGAGGCCTCCCCGGAAGTATTTCCGGTGGGTCCACTTCCATCGGCTCCGCCTCGTAATGCGACGCGTAGAATGTCGACGTGTAATGAAGATACATCACCGGCAAATTCATCGCAAACGCTATAAAGAAGAGCCACGCAAACGACACCGTGACTATAAAATACCCGCTCACCCCCGCCCCAAACTCCAACCCGAGATCCACATCCTTATCGAACAATGAAAATTGCTTTAGATTTCCATTTTCATCCATGATTCTCGGTTGCACCGCGTCCGCCCGTTCCTTGGCTTCCTCGACGTTCGGCGGCACGTACACGCCTCTCGCCCGCGCTTCGTCGCGACTATCCTTCACCCGCTCGTCTCGAAACTGTTTCGAGTGCATCTCCGACATCGACACCGACGTCTCCGCCGTTCGCGGTCGCGCAATCATCGGTTTCGCATCCATCCATCGCGGGCGTTCTTCTTCGTCGTCGTCATCGAGCGCGTCGTCGCCGATTCGTCGCCCCGCGGCCAAATGCGGCGAATTCTCCCTCGATGTCATGCCGTCGCGTTCGACGCACCGCGCGCGCGCGCTCGACGCGAATACACGCGAAGACGACCGCGGCGGACGAAGAGATTAAGCACCCCGCGGTCGGTGCGTCGTCGTCGATCGACGCGGGACGGGCACGAAAACGCGCGTCGTCGCGGTGTGCCGACGCGCTCCGCGGCTTTCCCAACTGTTCCCCTCCCTCGTCTCAAAAAATACGAAAGTCGTACTCTGGATATGAATCAACGATCTAATCGTCTAAAGATGGTACTTTTTCAAAGACAATCATAAGTAAATTATAGAGTTAAAAACTGCTGAGTACGACAAAACGCATGAAATCGGACATTTGGGACATTTAGAACGACAGCTCTCTCGGATGTTTCAAACGCGACAAAGCGAATTCGCGACGCGCGAACGACCGAACCGACGTCGCGCGGTATGCCTCGCGCGCGGCGTGGACGACCGCGACGCGCGCACTTTCTCATCGATGCGCGCGTTTCCACGGCGGTGACGAGAAAGAGCGGTGCGGCGGTGGGAACGACCGATGGGCGACCCGATGCGCAGATTACGATGAACGAGGCACCGACGCGCGCGTTCGTGCGTCGCGCGCTCGAACGCGTCGTCGACGCGAGCGGAAGGGCGGAGTTTGCGATTCGGGCGTGCGATGGGACTCTCGCACCGCACGCGTTCGATGGGTCGTTGCGGAGGATGGGTGAGGCGGGGACGTCGACGAGCGCCGGCGGCTTTACGTTTGGAAAGTTTTACGCGTCTTCGGCGACGTGCGTGCGCGATGGGTTGACGGCGTTTGAGCGCGTGGAGACGGCGTACGAGGAAGCTGGTGTCGGGGATGACGCGTCGACAGCGACGGTAGCGCGTGGGGTATCCCTGAAGGAGTGGTTGGTGAATTTAACGCGAAACGTCGGAGCGGCGACGAATGACTTTGCAGATATTTCTGGATTTGGCTCGTCTTTCGGTATGGATGACGAACACGCGGACGACGGCGACGCGGATGATTACAACGTATTGTTTATTCTTTCGCCGTTGCCGCGCGTTTCTGACGAAGAGGTGAAACAGCTCGATGGCGCTCAAGTGCTCAAGTCGTTTAGAGGCGTCGAGGAGCAGTTTAAAAAGGATAAGATTAAAGCGCACCTGTTGTTCGTCGGAGAGAAGCCTCGAGACGCGTTCGCGGAAATTTTACGAGAGGTTTTTAGAAACCTTAACGGTACGGTGTTCCCTTTGGACGCGGCGTGTAGATTAGCGCCTTGGGTCCCGCTATTTGATACCCTCGAGAGTTACGGCGACGCCGTCGGCAAGGATGATCAGACCAAGACGCCGTCGACGCTCGATCGATCCACGAGCACTGTTGACATCCTCGTGCAGACAAAAGAGAAGGGTGGTTTGCGTTTGGGCGAAGCCCATCAAGTCGGGGCCTCTGGTCGGCGAGACGTGACACTGTCGATTGTTGGCTTTGTGAACAAGGCGGACGTGCCGGCGACGTCGCTTGCGTTGGAGTCTCAGACGATCATGTCCTTCAGTGATTCTCCGATTCGCGCTTTGTTAGCCATGCTCGTCATGAAGGATGCTGTCTGTGCCGTGCGTCGCGAAGCCGGGCAGTCAAACCAAATGGCTATTCTCACACCGCTGACGTGCGCATCGTTTACGATTACTTCGTTGAAAGCCGACGCCGTTCGGCCAGATCACGACGCAACTGAAGATTCGCTGCGACACGAGATGGACGACTTACTCTCGCGAAGATCCAACTTGGAGACGCTCGAGAGTATCACGGGACTACTTGAAAAGCTTCGCGATGACCTGCGAGCAAAGATTGTATCGCCTGCGGCGACTCAGGAGCTGGCGCTCGCACAGACGTCTGGAAGCCTTTCACAGCGAGAGTACCACGACGACGTCTTTCACGCGCCTTCTTCTCAAGACGTAAGGACTCTTGAGGACGCGTTCGACGCCGACCGGTATAGAGGGGCGTCTCAGAGCGCGTCCCGATTAGAGGCGTGGTACGGGACTCAGGATTTAACGCCAGCCGTGCGAAAAGTCTTGCGCTCGATGGAAAACGAGATTTGCGTTAATTCGCGTGACGGCGAAATCGCGCGAATGGACACGCGCAAGGTGCTCGACGAACGGTTTCGAAAGATGATGAAGGTTCAGAACGGTATCGTGTCGCCACCACGCAAGAGCAAGGCGAGGCGTTCGCTCGGTGCGACGCTGAACGAGTTCGCCCTGCTTGGCGACGTGGAAAGATGGGCAGGTTCCGCCGACGAAGTCGTAAACGCAGCCAAGCTGCAATACGACGAGTTTGTGGCGACTTTATCGGACGAACCGAACGGAATCGATCCGAATTTGCACGAATTTGCCGCCAAGACGCTTCATCGATTGCGCTTGAGTTTGGGTGATATCGATATGGATGAGTTGTTTGAGCGACTCACGCGAGCGACCGTCATCGACGCGAAAGCGCTCAAGCTCAAATACGTCAAGAATAAGTGCAAGGCGGCAAAACGCCGCGAGTACGTGCTCCAAGCGCACGTCTCCCTTCGAATCGCGCTCATCAAGATGGAACTCATGAGAGACGTCGGCTCGTCGGAGGATCCAGAGGCGCTCGAGGGACGAGTCATGGACAAGAAGGACATGAAGAAGTTGGTGAAGAGCGTGAACAAGCTGATTGATGAGATTCGTTTCCTCTTGACCCCGGCTGATCGAGCGGGCGTTATTGCGCTCATGGAGAATGACTTCGCGCCCAACTACACCGGTTTGCTTCCAGAAACCATGCGATTATTGAAAATCGAGCTCGGCGTCTCTGACGACGCGATGCCGGAACGCGCATCCGACTCGCTCGCCCTGACGCCCTTCTCGCCGCCGCCTCCTCGTCGCTCTCCGAGAAAACCAAAACAACCGGATAGATTCACGTACGATGACGTGAAACAGCTCCCACCGCCCGTCGGCGGCGGCGGCGGCAAGCAGAAGAAACCGCCACCGCCCAAGGAGTGGCACTGGCTCGCGCGCAGTAATTCCAGGCGAGCCATCACTCTAGCCGTGCAGGTGAAGGGCAACGCGGCGGCTTCGTTCGCGCCGCCTAAACCAAAGGTATCGCGCGGCTCCACGGCGCGTCACGCATATCCGATGGCGACGCCTTTACCACGAGCTGGTCGCGCCGTGGCGAGCACTCCAGCCATGACCCGGCCGATGGTGTCTCGCATCGGCGAAACCCCGGCGACTCGGCCGCGGTCTAGCGGCGTAATCGCTGAAACGCCGGTGGGAACACAACTCGGCCCGCCGGCAAGACGCGGCGGCGGCGCCGTGTTATCCACGCCGATTTCAGGATGCGACATCAGCCGTACGCTGCAGTTTAGCGCCGCCACACCCAGACCGACAAAGAGAACAAATAACGCCGGTCTGCACTCGCCCGATCCGAAAAAGTCGCGACTCGGCTCCTAAATATCACGGGGTACGTCACGTTACGTCCTCATTACGTTACGTTGCGTCGGTCGTTACAACACGCATAGCTACTGTACATCACAGTCTAGATACAAATAGTCAACACGAGAGACATTCCACATCCCTGCTTCCTTCAACCTCACTTGAAGTACTCCCTCTCTCTAAAATCCACGCACCCGAGCGCCATAGCGAGTCGTCTCGTCGCCGCCGTGTCCACGCCCGGCGTTCGCACGCACGTTCCTTCCACTTCGATACCCGCCTCGACGGCAGCTTGAATAAACTCCAACACGTCTGTGAACCCTCTCCCACCCACCGGTGCCATCACCCGCTCGTACTCCTCCGGATTAGACGCATTTAACGCCACCGTGATCGCCCGAACGCCCGCATCCGCCAACATTCCCGCGACCGTGGCGTCGACCAGACCATTCGTGTTTGCGCGCAACGCCACGCCGTGTCTCAACTGTCTAATCTCTCTCACCGCCTCACACAGTCGTTCCGCGCGCAACAACGGCTCACCGTACCCGGCAAAGACGACCCCAGGGTCGCTCTCTCCTGAGCTCGCAATCGTCAAGTCGTCGCGGGCGTAGAACGCGTCGACGACGCGCGCGAGTTCGTTCGCGGTCGGTTCAGCGCCACTCAACTGTACGAAACCGCTGTGCGACGGCATGGTGAATCCCGGTCCGCGGGTGCGCGTCAGCGGCGTTGCGTTGCATTCATTGGTGAGGGATAAATAGAGGGCGTTGCGCAGGGTGTACGCGACGCCCGGGCGGGCGAAGGGTACGCCTCCAGACATATGGTCGGGTTTTGTTAACGTCACGTTGTGAAGCCTCGCGTCGCGAATGTTGCGCTCGCCGCCAAAACCTTTAGACACCGATTGATGATTGACTACTATCGCTAATATTCTGATAATGTGCTACTATTTGTATGTGAATGTTTTCCCGGTGATCAACGGCGCGCGAGATTGGGCGAGGATGGCGTATACGTCGACGGCGCCAGCGGATCGAGCAGGCGATACGCAATCAATTTCGATATTCTCACCTTGCGCCGCGGCGACGGTTTCGACGACGGCGACGCCGGCTGGGCGCGCCTGGACGCGAATGGTTCCGAAGACGCACGTGATCATCTCGCTCGCGACAGCGACGGAGAGCGTCGCGCGAACGGGGGTACCGCCGTAGGTCCATCCGCTTGACGCGTCGATTGAAGACAGGTGCGATTGCGCCATGGACGTAAGAGACACCCGCGAATGAATCGCCGAAAGGAGCGAACCGGTCGGGAGCCCGGTGGCGTCATCGCAAGAGCCGAAGCACGGGGTGATCCACCGATCGGCAAATCCAGAGGTTTCCACGAGCGGGGATTCGCACAGGATCAACGAGGATGAGACGACGCGACCGCCAGTTCGTTTTCCGCCTGCAAAGACGCACAAATCTGTCTCTTGGTTATATCCAGAGTAATAATTCCCTTCGTCGATAAACTCCGATCCACTCATGGCAATGATATCCACAGGGCCCCAGGTTTGACGCGGGTGCACGCCGCTGACGCGGTGATCCTTCTTGACGAGAATGTACGCAGGCGGTTCGAGCGCCGCCGCCGCGGCGTCTCGAGTAATCTTCACCGTGACGAAACCGAGAGACAGACTCGCCGGTTGCGGACACGAGACGACGGCGACCGACGACGCCACGGCTGCCACACCAGTGCTCGTGCTGTTCGTTCCAAAAGTACACGTGAGTTTCGTCGCCATCGAGAGCGAACCGAGCAATTGATAATCTGGCACAATCGCCGGCGCCGTGGACGCGGATTGGTACGTTGTCGTCGGCGTCACCGTCAAAGGCGGAATCACGACGTCTTGCGTCGCATCGCTCGTCACTGGAATCTCCAACTCGTACTTGACCACATCGGTCGATTCCGTCGCCCCGTACCCGAGCGCGACGTTTTGGCTAGGCAGTAACGCCGGCGTGACGCATTCGGCCAACGCGCCGGTGAGATAGCGCGCGTGCACTGGACCAATCGGACCGAAATGACATCCCGAATACGCCCGGCTCTCCCCTTCGTCCGGGTAATCCGTCCCCTCGACTTGCAACGATACCCCGCCTTGGTACGTGATGGCGAGCGCGTTGACGGCAGATATGCTCGGCGATGCTACCGGCGCTACGTAGACGCTTCGAACCGCCGAATCGACGTCGTCGCTACAACTAATCGTAACCTCCCCAAACGTCCACGTCGGTGCGTCCGAGCACCGCGCGAGCGCGCTCGAAACGTACGTCAACCTCGACGTTGATCCATCAGGATAGTTGCACACGCACCCTTGGTCGTGCGTGAAGGAAAATCCGGCACCCTCGATGAAAAAGTTTGCCCCGCCGACGACGTTGAACGGAACGGCGCCCGTGGCGTTGCTCAGCGTTGGGCTCATGACGATGACGCTCTGTTCTTCCTCCTCGTACAGCGGATCGCTCGTCGTCCACGCGGTTTCTGTGAACGCAATCGTCGCTCCATCGGAGAGCACGAACCGGCCATTTCCGATGCCCAATCTAAGCGGTACGTCGCTCTGCGCGAGTCTCGCCGGCGCTACGCACGTCGCCTTTTTCGACGCCGTCACTCGAGCGTCAATCGGGCCAATCGTACCGAAATAACAGCTAAGAAAATCCCCGTCATCCTCCCCACCGACGGTGCTAAATCCATCACCCGTGATGACCACGGTGCCCCCACCCGTGACGTTGACGCTCGCCGTCGCGTTCGTGAGGGAAAACGTCGCCGTCTCCAATACAAACGCCAATCCTCCTCTCGATCGCGGCGGAATGGACGCCGTTTGATTATTCGTCGTAGCCGCGTCCACGTTGGCGTCGTACTCGCTCGCCGTCGCAGAGAACGTCGCAATGATGAGCGATGACGTCTCCCCGCTCGTCAACGGCGGGCTTTCGCATCGAATCAACGCGCTCGACACGACGTCCACGGCGACGTGTGTCGCCGGCTTTGTCCATCTCGCGCTCGCCGTCTCGTGTAAGTGCTTCCCTCCGACGTAAATGATCTCCCCACCGATTTCCGGCGCATCCGTCGGATATACCACATTCGTCGACATCGCTTTCGCGAAATTAAACGTCGCGTACACCCCTTGACGATCCGTCAAAGGCGCCGTCGTCGCGTCTCGATCCGACCGTCTCAACGTCAACCCGACGGCGACGAACCCCCCTCGATCATCCACGTGTTGCGGCGTCAAACACAGCATCACATTCTTCGTCTTACTCGTCGGTAAAACCACTTGTTTATCAAACTGACACGCCGCGTTCGAGCTCCCGTCGTACCCGTCTCCCAAGAGCCTCACCAACGTACCGCCCAGCGCCGAACCGACTGTCGGATACGTCGCGTCCAACGCCATGGACTCCCCGACGTCCAGCATCGATTCGTGCGACACCGCGTCGACGACGCGCGCGGACAAAGTCGCGCACGCGAACGCGACGAACGCGACGACCCGCGTCATTCGGCGCGTTTCCCGGCGTGCACTCGCGACCCGGCGTTCAACCACCCGCGGCTCAACGTGATGATGATGTCGTTGACGCGTCATATCACACGCGCGTTCTCCGTCTGTTTCCACCGCGCATGTCGCTCGACACCATCGCGATCCGCGTCACACGGGTCAAAGGTCGCGATGCTCTGGACGTCCGTCCGTCCGTCCGTCCCTCGACGTCGGCGTCGGGGCGTGACGACGCGCGCGGAATCGCAATCGCATTTCGCATTTTTTCCTTTTCGAACAGACAAAGAAACCAAAACCCATAATTGTCCAAACTCGAGAGGTTTTTGATCGCCCAGGTTCGACCCGCGGTGAAGCCACCACGAGACGAACGAAAGTCAAACCTGTTCAAGACAAAACCCTACGTAGTGTATACACATACGAACACGACGCATCGTAGGACTGGCGAGAACGCGTGTCTCGGACGCGCGCGCGCGCGACGCGGTCGACGGGAGCGCGCGACGCGGAAGGACGCGTGACGACGCGGACGGCGACGGACGGACGGACGGGATGCCGCCGTTTTTAGGAGGCATGCGGGGACTCACCGTGTTCGTTCAGGATGTTCGGAACTGCACCAACAAGGTGAGGATTTGATGATTCTCGGACACGCGCCACATTTTCAGCGATTGATGAGGAATCTTTTTGTTTGCCGACTCGGGTTCGGGAGGAGGATGCATGCGCGCGATGGAACGCGATGGGACGGTGGGAATGGAGTTTGGATGCGCTCTGTTCTGCCGCGTCGCGATCGTCGGAGGGAGGGAGTCGACGGCTCGCGCGCGACGAAGGCGCGGTGACTGACGAAACGTCGCGAACGCGTCGAAAACGAAAACAGGAACAAGAGCGAGCGCGAGTGGAAAAAGAATTGGCCAATATTCGACGCAAGTTTAGCAAGACGCACCGAGCGTTGACGTCGTACGAACGGAAAAAGTACGTGTTGAAGCTGCTGTACATTTACATGTTGGGGTACAACGTGGACTTTGGACACAACGAGGCGCTCAAGTTGATTAGCGCCAACGCGTACAGCGAAAAACAAGTGGGGTACATGACGACGTCGGTCATTTTGAATGAAAAGAATGAGTTTTTGCGCATGGCGATCAACTCGATTCGAACGGATGTGATTTCGAATAACGAAACGAGTCAGTGCTTGGGGTTGTCGTGCATCGCGAACGTCGGAGGGAGGGAGTTTTCGGATTCGTTGGCGGGGGACGTGGAGACGATTTTGATGACGCCGACGATTCGACCGGTGGTGAGGAAAAAAGCGGCGCTCTGTTTGTTGAGACTCTTTCGTAAAAACTCGGAGATATTGATTCCGGAAACCTTTGCGCCAAAGTTGGTGGATTTACTCGACTCGGAGCGCGATCTCGGCGTGCTATTGGGCGTTCTCGGTTTGCTTTTGGGCGTCGTGCAACACGATTACAAAGGGTACGAGGCGTGCGTGCCGCAAGTGATCGCCGTCATGGAGCGGTTGACGAGGAACACGGACATTCCGCCCGAGTACTTATACTATGGTATCCCCTCTCCTTGGCTCCAGGTGAAGTGCATGAAGATTTTGCAATACTTCCCCACCCCAGACGATCCCGGCCTTCTCGACGCCCAACTCAAGGCGATGCGTAACATTTTGTTGGGTACGGAGACTGTGAAAAACTTCAACAAGAACAACGCACTGCACGCCATCTTGTTTGAAGCCATCAACCTAGTTACTAGCATGGATTTCGCGCACGAACTCATGGATCCGTGCGTGGAACTCTTGGGCAAGTTTTTGAGCATGAAGGAGGTCAACATTAAATATTTGGCGTTGAACACGCTCAACAGCTTGGCTGTCATGCCCGATTTACGAGAGTCAATCAAGGTTTATGAAAGTGAGGTGGTGAACGCGCTTCACGATGCGGACATTTCCATTCGTAAGCGCGCGTTGTCGCTCTTGTTTTCAATGTGTGACGCGTCCAACGTGCACTCCATCATTGACGAATTGCTCAACTATTTCGGCACGGCAGATTTCGACATTCGCGAAGAACTGGCGCTTAAGACTGCCATTTTGGCGGAGCGTTACAGCGTCAACGATCGCATGTGGTTCATTCAAGTTGCTCTGACGATGATTGACAAGGCGGGGGATTTCATCAACGACGATTTGTGGCATCGCGTGGTGCAGGTGGCGACGAACAAACCCGAGTTGCATCAACGCACCGCCGAGCTCATGTTGAGCAAGTTGAAAACAGACGGGGCGCCGAACGAGCTCGTCGTCCGCCTGACGTCGTACTGTCTCGGTGAGTTTGGATATCTTCTACCGACGCCACCGTCCGAGTACGTTGCGCTCATGGTGCCAATCTACCACGCCTCAGACGTCGAGACGCAAGCCATCATGCTCACCGCGTTTATCAAGATTGCCATGCACAAGGGGTGCGATCAACCATCCATGGCGAAGATTGTCGAAATTTTCAACTCGACAATTCACGTATCAAACGTTGAACTTCAGCAGAGAGCGTCAGAGTACCTGTCCCTTCTTCGCATGGGTCCGAGCATGCGAGGAATCTTTGAAGCGATGCCAGAGTATCCAGAGCGCGAGAGCGTGTTGGAGCGACACGTGCAAGTCGAAAACGCCGCGTCCGACATCGCGGGTGGCGTGCGCAAGCTCGGGTTGGAATCTGCAAAGGCTGAGCGGCCTCAGCCGTCATCGCGACGACCGCCACAGAGTACGTCGGCGCTCACCGTGTCGGCTCCGGCGCCGCCGGCGCCGCCGGCGCCGAGAGATGCCGTCGCTGATTTACTCGGAGAGCTGACGGGCGGCTCTTCGGCGCGCGCCGCGCCGGCGCTTCCCGCGGCGGGATCGGACGGCGGATTGAACCTCGACCAACTGTTAGGAAATGCACCTGCGGCGTTGCCACCGGCGGAAGAGCGACTGTCGCTACCCTCGACGGCGGCGCCTTCGACCGCGAGTGCGTTAGTACCCGCCGCGGCTCGACAAGCGCCGGCAAGCGCCGCGAACCTCGAAGATTTGCTCGGCATGGGATCGGTGGCGCCGGTGCCTGCCCCAGCGGCTCCACCGGCGCTCGCGACGCCTGCTCCTTCGGTGCCAGCACTAGTGCCGGCGCAATCGGTCGCGTCTAGCGCCGCGAGCGGCGTGCAACCGTCTGTCAACGTCGACGAGTGCGCCAAGCGTCTCATAGTCTCTGACAACGGTCTCTTGTACGAGGACGCCAACCTCCAGATTGGTATCAAGTCTCAGTGGCAAGGTTCACAAGGTAGAATCATGTTTTACGTTGGCAACAAATCTCCGTCAGCCGACCTCCAGGGTTTCAAAATGGTCATGCCCGTCATCGATGGTTTGCGTCACCAATTACAACCCGTTCCGGACAACGTCGGCGCCAAGCGTCAAGTGCAACTCATGATGCAGGTGGCCATCACGAAAGCCTTCATCGAGCCACCGACGCTGCAGATTGCGTACACGTTACCGGGTGTCGGCACGCTCTCGCGAACGCTCGAGCTTCCGATCCGCGTCAGCAAGTTTTTGACCCCGTTGACGATTACATCGCCGCAAGAGTTCATCGCCAAGTGGCACCAAATGGCGTCGGCGAGTCAACAACAAAAGATTATGGACGTCTCGCAGCAGTACGCATCCGGAGGTATCGAGCGCGTCGCCGTCGCGCTTGGAGGCATGCGATTGGGCGTGCAAAAGGGATTGGACCCGAACCCGGCAAATCTCGTCGGTGGGAGTAAGTTTGTCGGCGAGCTTTGCGGTGAGGTGCTCGTCGGCGTACGCATCGAGAGCGACGCCAACGTTCGCGGTAGGTATCGATTCACGGTGGCATCCATGGATGGTAACGCGAGCGCGGCGGTCATGTCGGGTTTGATCAGAGCATTGCAGTAGAAGGAAACGAAGAAGAGAAAAAAGACGCATTAGTCATGTACGGATTAGAAATAAATTTAACTCGAACAGAAATCAAAAAGATCGTTTTGCTACAGTGTGGTTACAAATGTGCGCATCGACCGCGCGCGCTAATCACCCCTCACCGTTCGCGTCGCCGACCCTCCTCCCCGCGGCGACCGTCTCCACCCCACGCACATCTACCGCCGCCGCTCGCGCCCTCGTTTGCGCGCCGAAAAGCGCGCACACAATCCCAGGCGTCGCCAACGGTTCTCTCCCCGTCATGTCTGGATACACATCCTTCAAAAAGTAATACGCGTGCCCCGCGATCAGTCCCAAGGCGTCCGTCACCGGTTGACTACCGATGATGGTTGAAAAAATCAGCAACACCCACGGCAAATACGGCGCCGTAAACGTAAACAACCCCAGAAACGACATTTGCGCCGACGCGTTCCGTCTCCCCCACACGTACACCATCATAAACGTGAGACTCGTGCCCAAAAATTGCACGTTTACAAACGGCGCCAACGCCGTCAACATGCACCCGCCAAAGAGGAGCATGTAAAAGAAATCACACGAGCGTCCCTGAAACGACCCTTCTTCGAGCATTCGGCAGTATCTCGACAGGAAGAACATGTGGAAGACGAAATCGACGCCCAACGAGCCGAAAAAGAAGAAATTCGTCACCAGTCTCCAGAGTTCGTACTCTTGGAAGATGAGTTTGCTGTTAAAGTACACGTTCAACGGCGAGATGAGCTGCGCACGAGGACCGACGATCGAAGAGTGCGATGCAAAGCGTCGTCGCGTCAGTGTCTCGTTCGCGCGGGCGCCGTCGTACCGATCGATCGCGCGTCGCGCAAAGTAAAAGATTTGCATCGTCAACGAACGAAACGAAAGCAAAAACGAGTCGCGACGCCTCGACCCAAACGCGCGCACCTCTAAAGCGCACCCGACGGTCACGGCGAACGTGAGCGTGAGATACATGCGCGTCACCGTCGGTATCGACGCGTACCACTGCTCGAGCGTGTTCGCCATCGCGGGCGACGTCGCTTCGTTCGATCGATCAAATGGTTGAGTGAAACGAACGAAAAGCGTCGCGCAGTGAAGACGAGTCGCAGCCGCCTCCTTTCCTCACTGCTCGCCGCGCCTCGGGCGTCGGATTCGCCAGAGCCCCGTCATGGGCGGTGGGCGGGATAAACGTAAAAAAGCAGCCAAGAAGCTCGGAAAGACGTCCGCCGCGCCGACGGGCGCGAAGAAGACGGAAGCGAAACACTTGAAGACTTTGGAAAAGAATGAGCGAAGGTTACAGCGCGGACTGGCGGATGACGATATCGATGCGATATTGGCGGCGTTGAAACTGGAGGACGCCGAACGAAGCGGGGTGACGGTGGAAAAGAATTGTCCTCGGCCGTCGGCGCGTGGACACGCGACGTTGACGAGTTGTGGGAAACAGAATGAGATTGTGTTGTACGGCGGCGAGCGGTGCGCGCCGGCGGATGAAAAGTGTGAAATGTATGGTGATTTGTATCGGTACGACGTGGATAAGAAACGATGGACGAAGATTATCGCGCCGAAAGGACCGTCGCCGCGGTCGGGGCACCAGGCGATGTGCTACGGGTCGTATCTGTACGTGTTCGGTGGGGAGTTTACGAGCCCAAACCAAGAACGCTTTTTGCACTATAGAGACGCGTGGAGGTTTGATTTGGAAAACAACGCTTGGGAGCAAATGACGAGTAAATCCGGGCCGAGCGCGCGGTCGGGACACCGGATGGCGATGTGGGGTAAGAAGGCGATTCTTTTCGGCGGATTTTACGACACTGGGCGCGAGGTGAGGTATTACAACGACGTGTGGGAGTTTAACTTTGAGAAGAATGAGTGGAAGTGTCGATGCGTCGGCGGAGAGGACGTGCTCGGTCCGACGCCGCGAAGCGCGTGTCACGTCACCGTGCACGAAGACGAGTTCATTTTGTATGGTGGGTACTGTAAGAATGTCGAGCTCGGGGACAAGGAGGAGGACACGAGCGAGCGCGGGAAGACGTTTGACGACGCGTGGAAATTGGATTTGAAGACATGGCGCTGGGAAAAAATGAAGCGACAGGGATTGGCGCCGAGCGCTCGCGCCGGTGCGTCGAGCGCGCTACACGCTCTGAAGAAACGTCTCGTATTGTTCGGAGGCGTTGTCGACCACGAGATTAAGCGTGGTGACGTCATTGTCTCTGAGTTCTTCACCGACGCGTACAATCTCAATCTCGAAGCGAAAAAGTGGTTTCCGGTGACGCTCTACGGTGAAGACAAGTCGAAATCGCACAAGGCTGGAAGCCTTGAAGAGGCGGAACGCGTCGCCGCGGGTGAGGTGGTGAATGAAAATTTTAACATTCGAAGCGAGCAGCAGCGCGCGGCGATCAAGATACAGGCACACTTTAGAGGGTATCAAGTGCGTAAGGCGTACAAGCTCTACAAGGTGGGCGGCGTCGTGAGCGAATTGCTCTACTCTCCCGGTAGCGGGGAGGCGGCGCCGAAGAGTCTTCCAAAACCTCGGGGTCGAATCAACGCATCGATCACAATCAAGGCGAACGCGCTCTATCTCTTTGGTGGGATCGTCGAGTTGGGTGACGTTGAAGTGGCGCTCGACGACGTGTGGAAATTAGACCTTGGAAATCGACCAAAGTGGACGTGTTTGGAACCGCTCAGCGACGAGTGTCAAAAGCAATTGTCTGGCGAGGGTGGCGGCGGTGCGGACTCTGAGTCTGATTCGGATGAAGACGGCGACGGCTCGGACTCGGATTGATTAGCAGACAACCTAATAAACATGTGTAACAATTAAATTGAATCAATCGTGGGCGCGTGTTGGTACATATAACGTCGTCTTCGCTCGTTACGACAAATCAAAGCCGCTTCCGGATTTGACGGCGTATAAAAGCTTATCCTTGAGCATTTGTTTGGACGAATACGGGGGTAGTTTAAGCAAATTCATGCACGTCGCCGCCGTGGGTAAACGGTTCAAATCAGCCGTGGTGTCGGGCGCATCGATTCCAGAGGTTCCGCTCCGGTGAATGGTGAGCCTCGGCTCGAGATGGGAAAATCCAAGCAGCGGCGTGTTGCTGCACGCCGTGATGAATTTGAGCACCTGGCGCTGTTCCTCTGGCGTGATCTCCTTCATCACCTCCCAGAACGCGCCGATGACGGGATGCGACGCGTCGTATCCACCAGAAAACTCGCTATTCGCCGCCATGTCGGCAATGTTCATCGCATCCGTTCTGTTGCCGCTGATGAGAAGTCGCAATTCCGCTGGAGTAAACATGTTCAACCAGCGCTTGGTCATCATGATTTCAAACCCAGCCTTCATGCTCGCGAGTTGTCTGTGCATCTGAACGCGGAGAAGATACATGGACATGCAGTGGAGATACCGCGGCAGGTTGAGTCGAGTCACCGGCGTGCTCGCGCCGTGAGGGATGAGTTCAATCTCCGTCTCTTCCATTCCGCTGCGATCCATGGCGGTGAAGTACAAACAGAGATCTTCGACGTCTCCTTGGTAGCGCTTCAACGAAACCAAGTTGCGGTAAAGTTCGGGGTCCAGCGTCGTGAGGTCGTTAAACTGAATGTGTCGACCCTTGAGCGAGGCGAGAAAGAATCCAGCGAGTGGTACATCCAAGAGAATGCCTTCGTACACCGCCTTGCCGAGTATGGCGCCGAGAAAGTAAAAGTACTCCAAATGCTTCGCTCCAGCGTGTATTTCAGACGCCGGATTCGGATACAGCATCCTCTCGGGGGTTTCTAAAAACAAACCAAACTTGGGGTCAAATGCTTCGGTGATCAAATCGTTGAGAAAATCTTTGAAGAGTCCTCCGCCGTCGACGCCAGCCTCGTCCAAACCTTGTTGGTTGACGAATTGAACGCGAACAATTCCGCCGAGGGTCTCTGTCAATCTGCTCGAGAGCGCGTTCATGCCATCCTCCAGTAAGTGCCCGCGACGGACGCGTATGGTCGCGTATCCATAGCTACTGCGTTGTCTATCCATGCGACGCACATCCATAAACTTGTACACGCGAGCTTCGAATGGAACGAGGCATGGCGCACCGGACAAGAGCATCGAAGCGCGCGACTTGGACTCTCTTGCTTCCAACAGGAGCGTCTGAATGTCCACGTTTCCGTGCATCTGGAACGCCACCGGGTCTACGAATTGTTGACGTCCGTTGCGATCGTGCAACCGGGCGATGACGCTCGAACACGCATGCCAAGTTTCAGCGTCGACGTATTCGTCCATGATGGACGCTTCCCGAATCGGCGTGCCATCCGGACCACGCTCGACCCAGAGGAGCTGCCAGAGAGTGTCTCGAAGCATCCCCACGAGCACCGCCGTCTCTTGCAAACCGAGAGGCTTACCGAGACGGTAAAACTCTTCGTCGTCGCTAATCATCGTATACATGTTGTAAGACTTGGCGAATATTCCGAGGAGTTGCCTAAATTTCCTATCCTCGACGTTCCTAAGACGCACGAGCGCGGGCCACAATCGGACGAAGTAATCGACGCCAAAAGTCAAGGATCGCATGAACATTTCGCGCTCCGCGCCTTTTAACACGGTTTCGCACGCCGACACGAGAGCTGCAAACGTGTACGCGCTCTCGAGACAGGCTGACACATCGTTTGTCGGCAAGAGTTTTGCCATGAATCGCGACACGCAGCTTGCGTCTGAGAAGAATCGGCGAACGTCGACGAAAGTCTGCGTTTGTCGCACCGCCGCGAGATCGATGGACTCGTCAACCCTGTTTGATCGTCTCACCTGTGCGCGAACCATTCGCAAATTCAACACGTCCACCTTCTTTTCGTCGTCATCGGCATCTTCCATGTCTCCGTCCTCTCTGTCGAGTTCGTCTTCGATGGAGTTCGATTCAACCGCGAAGAGGTGCGCGCTGAGGTGCGGTGAAAGCACCAACCGCGTGATGGTTTGCGCGATCGCTCGAACCGAGCCAACGTCCAACAAATCCACGTGTGCGCTCAACGGCTGCAAAATGTTTGCCAAAGCCACGTCGGCGCCGTGAAACCAAGGCGGACGCTCCTCCGCGTCTCGCGCATCCTCACTCGCGAGCCGAACCGTCGTGAATTTCCACAAATCAATCGACTCGTATTCCCCTAAAGCTCTCCAAACCCCTGGAACGGTGGCCAGAACCCACCCGAGTGCGTCCCCGCACCCTCCCATGGCGACGTTTTCGCATGTCAATCGCACCGCGCGTCTCGCTCGAGTCTGGTCGTCACCCGCGTCCAAACCCACCAACGCCACGCACAGCGCCTGCAACGCCTCTAAATCGCCCTTTGTCGTCATTCCACGCACTAGTGCGACGCCAGAGTCGCCCCAAACCGGGTCGTCTCGTCGCATGAATGCGATTAAGCAATCACTCAGCGCCGCCAAAGAGTCCGCCCGCAGAGGCTCCGTCTGCGCATCCGCGACAACAGTTTCCCTCAGCGATCCTATGAGTAACCGAACGAAACGTCGCAAACGAATTGACAACGATTCGCATTCTAATCCTTCGCCCGCGCTTGCGCAGAGCGCCGTAAACTCGGCTCGCAGACGAAAGTCCGATGCACTCGAACTCGACGACGCTGACGCTGACGCTGACGCGACCAACTGTCTGCTCGCGCCCGCGGCGACGCGCCAATCCTCCCTCCCGTTCCCGAAGTACACCAAACTCCGCAAATACCCCGGATCCCTAATCGCCGCATCGGGTACTTTCGTCCCATCCACCCCGTACGCGTCCACGAACGCCTTCCGAGCGACGCTTCTCGCGTTCTTCGTCGCTCTCGCCCCTCTGGCGACGGCTTGCGTTCGCGTCGCGCACCGCACCAAATCCCGTTCGTACTGCCTCTTCGCTCGTTCCTCCCTCGCTCGGTGCACAATATCCCGAGAAGACTCGCTGGCGCTCTCGCGTTTCCGTCCTCCGAGCGATACGATGCGTTTCCGCGTCGTCGAACCGTCGAAGAGCATGGGCGTTACGAAATCTTCCACAAATCTTCCACACTCTTCGGTATCGACGCGCCGTCGCCGGTTCCCCTACGTGGACACCGACGGACGACCGATCCTGCCCCAAGTATGTCCTCCTTCGCCCCCACGCTCCGTTCGCGCGGTTCGCGACGCCGGCGTCTCGGTGTGACGACACGCTTTGACTCGCCTCGAGTGCGTGCGGTGACGCAGCGACACAGCTCGACGCAAAGGCGCGTCGTCGAGTTGGGTACGACATGGCGTCGACGTCTCGCGCGGCGACGGATGTCGACGCACACGGGGTGCTCTACCCGAGGTACGTTTCTTCGAGCGAACGAGCGAACGACGGCGACGGCGACGAAGATGCTGAAGCGCGCGCAATCTTTTCGTTGTAAAACTGATTCGGATCGAACGCCCGAACGAGCGACTGACGTGACGCGTACGCGACGACGACGACGATGACAGGGTCTCTCGACAGCGGTTAGAACTGGACGTTCTTTTCACCGCGCGTAGGCTTCGTGGCCGCACGGTGATGACGGCGAGGACGCGTCCAGGGGACCCGGACGAGTACTCTGGGATCAGGGCGTGCGCGGAAGGGTTGAAGATCGTCTCGTGTCGCGTCAACGGCGTGGAGTGCGCGGCAGAGGCGGCAAAGACGGATAAACCGACGATACCGACGCGAATGAAACCGACGAATGCGATGGAGCTCGCCCGCGAGGCTCGGGGGTATTTGGAGAGCGAGTGTAACCTGGATGGGGAGGAGCGGTCGCGCGAGGTGGTGCTGACGCCGAAGGCAAAGGGAGAGAAGATTCGGTGCGTTCCCATCGCGTCTGACGGGGATGGCGCGCAAGAGAACGGCGGTGGGGAGATTGAGATTGAGATTGAGTACGAGACGGATGCGAGTAACGCGGGTATCGTAGCGGATGCGTCGTATTTTTCGTGTCCGGGGCCGTCGCGGCGTCCGGCGTGTTGGTTTCCGTGCGTGGAACGAGGCGACGTGTTGACGACGTTTGAGTTTGAGGTGACGGCGCCGAGGTACTTGCAGGTGATCACGTCGGCGCATTGGGATAAAGTGGAGCGTTGTGAAGACGAGACGGAGGATGAGGACGGGTTTCGTCACCGGCACTTCTTTTCTGGGTTGTACCCGACGTTTGCGCACGAAATGCGAATCATCGTCGGTCGGTTCGTCGCGGTGTCGAGTCCGATCAAGGGTATCACGCTATTCGCGCCGAAGGATGGAGAGTTTGAAGAGAAGCTCGAAGTCGCCGCGCGAGGCGTGGGTAAGGCGATCACGACGTTTGAGGAGTACCTCGGACATCCGTATCCGATTTCGTGTTTGAACGTCGTCTTCATGCCAGCCAGTTACGTCGGTTCACGAGAAAACCAGGGTGCGTGCATCAACATTCATAGGACGAGCTGGCTCGTCGATGCCGCTCTAAACTCCGCGCTGCTTGAATCTCGCATTCACATCGCCACGGCGATTGCGCGTCAGTGGTTCGGGGGAGTGGTTGTGCCGGCAGACACGACGGATAGCTGGGTCGTGGAGGGCCTGGCGCAGTACCTCGCCGGAGAGTACATCAAGTCTCTGGCGGGGATGAACGAGCTCGCCTTTAGAAGAATGAAGGAGATGCGATTGACGACGAGCATGGACGATGGGCAAACTATGCCTCCGCTCGCGAGCAGAGCGGCACGCATCTGGAGAGGTGGTCAATACGCCGGTCCAGATCACGCCGCCGGCGGAGCTCCAAAGCCGCTATCGGCGAGCGTCGAGCGCGCGCTGCAGTCCAAGGCTGTGACCATCGTGTACATGTTAGAGAAACGTCTCGGCCCAGACGTGCTGCAAAAAGTGATGAAGTACTTCGGCGGCTTGCACGTGAGAATCAAGCGGGACAAGAAGGATCAAGCCACGCGCGCAGGTCCGTCGGCTGAAGTTCTCGCCAGCAATGCGCGTTGGATTCACACCGTGCAGTTGTTTGATCACTGCAGATCGACCGTCAACTTGGGTAAAGGTGAGGTGAACTCCTTCCTCGAGAGGTGGGTGTACGGTGCTGGCGTGCCAAAGCTGAGCGTGGGGTACGTCGTCAAGCGTAGGAAAAACGTCATGGAGTTTGCCGTGAAATTGGAAGGAAGCGAAGCCGCCGCCGCTGCCGATCGTGCGGCGCTCGCCGTCGCGAGAAACCACCGCACATCCGTGACGGTTCGCATGCGCGAAGAAAATAGGGCGGACGCGAACGACCACGTCGTGTCTCTCGGGCAATCCGCGTGGCAACTGATGGAGATTCCTCTGCAGCCAAAGCAAAAGGATCGACGTCCCAAGACGATTATCGAATCCGGTGGCGATCCAGAACTCATCGCTGCGATGGACTGTCCGGTGCGATACGTCCGAGTCGACCCGGAGTTCGAGTGGATGGCTAACATAGAACAAAGCGTGGCGCAAATCGGTATGGAATCGATGATGGCGCACATGCTCGAAAATGAAAAGGATGTCGTGGCGCAAGCCATCGCCGTGGACTTTTTAGGACGACGTGTGTCTCACGGGTCCATGAGCGCCGTCCTGGTGTTGGATAAATGCCTCAACTCTGAGGATACGTTCTGCCGAGTGCGCGCAGAGGCCGCGCTTGCGCTCGGTAAGAGTGCGAGCGCGAAGACGCAGTGGGGTGGATTACAAGCGTTGATACGTCACTACAAAAAGTATCAGTGCGACGAGGCGACGGGCAAGCCGAAGCGCAACGACTTTAGAGACTTGGCCAAGGTGATTGTCGATCAGGCCGTGATTGACGGGTTGTCCCGTGTATTTGACGCGGAACAAAACGCCACACATCCAGACGCGCTCGAAGTGCTTGTTGACCGCCTCAAGCGCAACGACAATGAGGGCAATCCTCAACTCGACGACGACTTCGTCTCGACATGCATTGCCGCTTTGGGTCGGTGTACGCCAGCCGACGCGAACACGTGCATTCAAATGCTCGAACAGCTGCACGACTACATTAATCGCGACTTGAGGTTCCCGAGCGAAGGTTACCGCATCACTACCGCTGCGATACAAAGCATGGGCAACCTTGTCGCTCGCATCGATTCACCCGAATTGCGCGAAGACGCCGCGAATATTGCCCAGGTTGGATTTGATTTGGGAGTGCAGACGTGCATTCTCGCAGCTGCGGAAACGATGATGCACGTGAAATTCGCCGAGGCGAAAAGTGAGGTGGAGGCGCTGGATTATATTCTGAAGTGTTCGTCAGAGCAGACGAGCGCGACGCACAGCGCCATGTTGTGGCGAGTGTGCGAGTACTTGCAAGCGTTTAGAAATTCAGACTCGCTCAAGGCCGTGCGTCCGGATACACTGGCGCAGCTTCGTGACAGGGTTCTCAATGGGGGCTCGGAGATTGCGAGCGCGGCGTTCTACATTTTGTGGACGCTCACTGCGTGCGACAAGAGCTTGGACGAAGTGTGCGAATCCATCGCTGAGGCAATCAAGAGAGCCGGCGAACAAATCCCAGTCGGCATTGACGTTCACGCGGGTCACGCACCGAGAACGGCGGAGGAAGAAGCGCGTCGCGCGGAAAAAGAAGCGAAACGTGCGAGAAAGCGCGAGCGCGAGAGGGCGAGGCAAATGGCGCGCGAAGCCGCGGATCAGCAAGCGATGCAACAGAGACGCCTCGACGCGGAAGCGGCCTTTGTCGAGGAAACTGCGGCACATATCGAGGACAGTAAGACCATTTCCGAACGCACCGCCGCCATCACGGGCGACGCGGGCGCGCCAGACACGCCCGCGACGGGTTTGAAGCGCGGGAGAAACGATGAGTCTGTCAAATCATTCGTCGAGACGGCGACGGCGGCACCACCGGCTGAACCGGCGCCCGCGCCAAAGAAACTCAAATTGTCCTTCAAGTTGAAGAAACCGACGGTTTAGGTTGTGTCGGGAGGCAAACACATCGTATAAAACTCGAGTACTAGTAGCGATTTTAAAATTACAACCGATCGGCGTAGGAAACCAACGCAGCTCAAATTATTACCGTCTTCCACATGCTCGGCAAACGGCTCCACGCCGCTCCGACGGGATCTGGTACGACCCGCAAGCGATCTGGTCGCGTCACGTAGAGGGCAATCCAGCAAAACATATCATCCGCTCTCACAAACAAGCTCAGAACCGCCATAAACGTCGCCGCATAAAGAGTCGCTCGACTCACCACTCTCGACCGCCACTCGGCTATGCTCGCCAACCGTTCGCATGCCTTTGCCAACTTTTCCATCGCCACCGTCGCATCCTTCGCCGTAAACTCCAACTCTGCCCGCGGTCCAAACAACGAAGTCTCATTCATCATCTCGCTCGGCACCTCACCGCGCGTCCTCGCCCGTTGAAAATCCGCTCTACGTTTCTCCACGCTCATGACGCGCGCGATCGTCAGCAGCGCGCAAGGAGCAATCAGATTCGGATACCGAATCAGAGCCAACATCAACACCCGCACGCCGATGGATAACTTAAGCGATCCCGTACCGCGAAACCCGCGATCGAGCGTCGCGAACACGTACGCAAAGGGTGCGAGCGCGGCGCAGAGTTTTGAGATGGACTCTCGAGTGTGTTCGAGCGCGAAAATTTGCGATTCAGCCGGGTGTACGACGTCGACGGAAACCCCACCGGTTTTCGTCGGGTGTCGCGAGACGATCGCGGACGTCGTCGTTTGCGTTTGCGTCGTCGACATGGCGGCGCGAGACGTTTGACTCTACGCGCGAGACGTCGTCGCGGTGTGTGGTCGGCGAAGTCAATTCATGACTTGATTAGTGTTGAGTTTGAGGCGCGGAGCGAGAATAAAAGCTTCACAAACGCGAATGCGCGCACGTAGAGACGCGACCGAACGAGCGATAGCGTGCGTGTGGAGGATGAATGGCGATGCTATTATCTATGATGCGGCTCGTTACAAAAATTGACGACTGACACGGCGAGACGCCGATCAAATAATCGTAAAGTGTCAACTTTGTTGTCTCTCTTCCGCCGCGAGACACTGTGGTACGTTTAGCACGTATTAAGCGGACGGTTCCAGAGCTCGTCGTACTTTTCCTTTGCGTACTCGTACACTTCTACGTCGTATTTGACGAGCTCGCGCATCTGGGCGACGAGATTGGCGTCAGCCTGGTACGAGTCGAGCCGAGCTTTGAGTCTCGGCGTGAGCTTGGATCCGCTGCCGTTATGCCCAGATAAAAGTTGCGTATTGATGAAGCGTTTGTTGCCGCCGTCGTCGCCCAAGTGCTTCAGATCTGGTAGCTTTTCACGAATGCGTTGCGATCCCTCCTCGATGCTCTCCTGGAAAATGTAACGAACGCATCCCGACGCCAAGTTTGCCTTTGCCACTTCGGCGCCACATTGCGTGTGACCGGCGCGAGGCGCCAGCAATCCGGTGAGTTGGGCGCTTCTGCTTCTTCCTTGGGTGAACCATTCGACGGGATTGAGCGGACATCCACCACCGTCATCCGCCGCCACCTCCTCGGGCTTCCAAGACTGATGGTTTTCGCTACCTTCTAAACACAAGTACGTGTATTCGCTCCACATGCGTTCCACGGGATCGCGAAGCACGGTGATGTACGCGCACGGTGCGTCCAACGTACCGCACATACCCATCGCCGTCGCCCCTGTGAAATACATCCGACGCCCCTCTTTGTAATCCTTCTCCATGAAAGCCTTGGAATATCGCCCTGCACCTCTCTCTTTATCGTTCCTAAACGACCACAACATGAGCGGAATGGCGCGCGCCTGAAACGTAGTCAGCGGCGGCCAATGGTTCGTGCTCAAATCCTCCCAATAATCGACAACCCGCGGGTGCCCGAGGTCGACATCCTCGTGATTCTTGTTCTGTTTGAGCATTTCTATGAAGAACGACCCCGCCGCCTTCGGCACGTGCACGAACATCCACGCGTACGACGTTCCAGACTCGGTTTCAAAGGATTTCTTCTCCCCAGTCCGTGGTAACACGGTCGGCGAGCTCGTCGCCGTCGGCATGCAATCGTACAGCTTGCGCTCATACTCCAACTCTTCCTTGCGCGGTTTGTGCGATAAAAACCCCGCCTCTTCGTATAAATCCATCGCGCACGTCCCTAAACCGCCCGTCTTTTGCGGTTCGAGCGCGCACGACGCCGACGCCGACTCACCCAACGCCGGCGTCGCCGTGTTCGCGCGTCGCGTAAGCGTCGTCCCGATTCCGAGATTCAAAACCCCAAAGAGCATCAACGCGCCCGCCGCGCGCGTCCACCGTCGTTCGTTGCGCTCGCAAACACCGTCGCGCTCGCGTCCTAAAAGGTGTTGAACATGATCATCGTTCGTCGTCGTCGACGACGACGACGCGCCGGTTTCAGCGACGGTTCCGCGCCCCCGCCGTCCCCGGGTCTGTGTGTCGCCGAGTAACGACGCGCGTTCCTCGTCGCGGTGCATCGCGGTCGCGTGCGAGGACCCTCGCGCGCGGTCGACTGAAGTCGGTCTGGAGCCGAGTCTGAAGATTTTTAGTGTTGACTCGCGGCCAAAGGCGAAACGTCCGACGGGCGGGCTGTGCATTCGATTCGATTGGTATTACACGCGACCGTCAAACTTGTGCGTACTCTTGTGCTCCTCGATGAAGGCGGCGAGAACGACTCGGCGGGCGCCACCAGCGCCGGTGCCGAGCGCGGCGTGGAGCTGTTGGAGCTCTCGATCGCCGCACGCGTCGAGGAGGGCGAAAACGCCGGGCTTGAGCGCGCGCTCGGCGACGACGCCGATTCCGCCGCCGGTGATGGCGCTGATGACATCGGCGAGGAGATGCGTGCAGTAACGCTCTAAACCGCTGGATTCTGCGGCTTCGTAGACGAAGGAGAGCTTGGCGGCGCAGGCGCGCATGACGTCGTCGGGCGCTCCGGAGGCTTTCGATCGGCGCAAGTCGTCGAGGAGTCGCGAGCACGTCGCGGTGACGTTGGACACGGCGCGACGCAGGTGCTCTCGGCGAGCCTTGAGAAGAGATCCGAGGAGTTCACACGCTTGGGCGAAGACCGCCTTGGAAGACTCGTCGTCATCGATGACTGAGGTGGACGCGCGAGCGACGCTCGGCAATTGACACATGCGAGAGACGCATCGCGTGCTCAGCTCACATCGAGCGCCGAGCTTGGCAAACTCGTACGCAATCTCAAGCGTTTTGAGCACGAGGCCATTCGCGCCCGGAGTCTTGGCGGCGACGTTTACGACGCGCGCACACGAATCCATGACCATTTCGGCGTGCTCTTGCGTCGCCGTGCGCACCGCTTTGCTCACGCCAAACGATTTGACCAGACTGCGCAGACACCAAATCGGAGCGGCAAGCGTCTTTTCTAGGCTCTCAAAAGATGGCTGCGCGCGACGAGCGTCTGCGTCAACAAGTTTGAACATTTCGATGCACGTCGAGTACATGGCGCTGAGAGGGCGCTTTCCAGCGCCGGTGATGAGTTCCTCCATGGCGTTTTCCAGCGCGTCGAGCAACACAGCGTCCGGCGCCGCGGCGCGACCCGTAGCCATCTGCGTGCCTCGCGCGTACGTCGACATGACGACGGCGACGAAGGATGCGTGCGCCTCAGGCGTCAGCGTCGGCCCGGTTTGTTTCATTGCGTCGAGCGCTGCGCTCAAAAAGTTGACAAATCTCACGACGGCGAGAGGCGACGATTCGATTCCGCCGTCATTCACCGTGAGCGCGGGAATCGTAACTGCGAGCGCCGACTGCACAATTTCCGGTGCGAACGCGCGATGGTGCTTTTCGCTGAAATCGAAGCTCACCGCCGACATCGTCAACGCGTTACCGACGCCACTCGCGACGAGAGCCATGACGTCGATGTCGTTTCTCTCACGAGAACTCGTCAATCTCGACAAATCCTTCAACGCTTGTTCGAGCTGCGAGTACACACGCGACTGTGCGTCCCACAGTTTCGTCAACGCATCGCCCTGTTCATCCGTCAACTCTGGTTCCTCTTCGGGCTCGCGGTTGATCCAGCCCACCTTGTCGCGGTACGGTTCAGAGTACACAGTCATACCGCCGCGAAGCAACGATTCAGCGAGGTACGCCGCGAATACGGCACCGACGTCAATCTGTCCACTCTTCGCCTTGGGTAAGAGTTCGACATCCAGAAACTTTTCCACGACGGCGATGGCGCTTGAATACGAAGACTGTTTCATCGCGAGCGCGCTTCCCGTGAGACTCGCGTTGAGCTCTTCCGTCGTCACGCTCATTAAACCTCTCACGTTTTGCGCGTCGGTTAATCGGCGCAAAGCGTGCATCGTGGCTATTTGGTACGATTCGTCGCACACAATGCGGCACGAAGCGCTCGCCGCTTGCTCGTCGTTCGTGGCAAAGAATCCTGCCATCGCGCGCGCGTGTTCACACAGAGTTATGGAGGCTGCGGAATGACACATGGCGTCGGCAAAGGAGACACAATCCGCCACCTTGAGCGCAATTGCAAACGGAACAATGTCCACGTATGCGATGGCACGGTGGAAAATCCGACTCGTCGCTTCGAGCGCGCGACGCATTCGTTTCATCGACACGCTCGCATCCTTCTCATCGGGTCCGACAAAGTGATTGCCCTCACCCGTTGACGCCGCCGCTCGCCAGAAACGTTTAATCGCCTCGCACGCTGCGTCGATAGTCTGCCTCGATTCACACTCCTCAATGACGTCTTCCAGAATATCACAGAGCGACCCCTTCTCGCCTCTGGCGTGCATTTCGTGCGCCATCGATTTCGCCGAACGCACGAGCACGCTGCTGATCGCTCTAGTCCACGGTTGGAAGGTGACAATCAACTCGATAAATTTGTCCTCCTCCTCTGGCGAAAGCGCGCGCTTGCCATCCGCGTCCATCTCTAATCTACATCGGTAATAATCTACAATTTGCTTCTCCGACGCGTGCTCAAACCACATATCGACAGTGGTCGTGAGCACGCTCCAACCCTCGGAGCGTTCGCTGCACATCTCGTACGAGGTCTCAGTCGTATCCGGGACGAGCCGCAAGCAACACGAAAGCAATCGCTTCATCTCCTTGCCGGCTTTCGCAGCTTCATCTGGCCCGACGTCTTCGCGCGGGTAACGAAGCCGGGCGAGGTTTCTGATGCGCTGCACCGCGCTTCCAATGGCTGCCGCTTCAGCGTTTTCGTCAGGTTGCGCTTCGTTCGCATTACCACGAACGAGATAATCGACCAGCTCGCTCAGACTGACATCCTCCGAGCAAAAGTATTCGTCTCGCGCGGCGTCATCCGCGGCGGCGCCCAAACCCATCTTGAGCGCGGCGACTGGGACGTAGGCGCGAAGGATCGACCCGACTTTTGCTCGCGATAGTTGCTTAAAGCTTCGCAAGCGATCGACGACGTCTTCGGTGAACATATTGACGCGCTCCTGCGCTTCGACCATTAACGGCTCGCCCGGTTCGTCTGGACACCCGCCGAGAACGTGCTGGATCACTCTCGACAACTTATCCAGAGCGTCGTCCGAACACTTTACATCGTCGCACGCTCTTATGAAGAGCGAGCAACAACTCTTGATGAGCTCGGGCGACTGACCCAGGGGCACTTTCTCGGCAGACTTGTCGAGGGCGCTCAAAACGCTCGTAGTGACGAGCGCGTCGCTCAACGTTTCGTCGCCTCGCTCGCTCGCCTCCATGAGTACTTCACCGAGGGTATCGATGAAATCTGGCAGCTGACGAGTCTCCGTGAAACTATGCACCACGTCGATGATGACGTTCGATTGCTCATCGATGTCGTCTCTCGATTTAACCAAGAGCAAAGCGAGAATCGTCTTCACCTTTGGCTCGACGAGCCTGAAATCCAACTTGAAAATTGCCCCGAGTACTCTCGACCATCCGCTCACTCGCACGACGCCGCTCGCGCCCTCCACGCTGCTTGCAATGTCACCCACAAAGTTTTCGAGAGCAGTCTGCATGCGTCCGACGTCGAGGGAAGAATAGAGCGCGAAATCATTCACCGCGACGAGCAAACCGACAATCGCCGTAGACAACGCTTCGTCGTCAGCTGAACGCTTTTTACCATTCGATTTCGCCGCACCGCTCACGAATGCTGTCGCGAGCGGCTCGAACAATCCGACAAAAACCGCGTGGGAATCCCTCGAGTCGTTCGACTTCGTCGTCGTCGTCGTCGTCTTGCGTTCGCTGTCGCGTTCGTTTTCGCAAATCGATCGAAGCAACCATGGTGCCAAGCGAAGCGCATTCTCATCCAACGTCTCCGATGCTCGAGCGATGTTCTCCACCGCGTCGCACACGAATACCGGTGCGGATCGATTCGCACCACCGCCTGATTCGGTCGTTTTCGACCGCTTTGCGCTGGTAGCCTCGTGAATCAAACTCGGAATCGACTTGATGTACATTGGATGTAAAACAAACGCGCGCATGGTCGCCTCGCACGCCGCCATCAGCTCCCGCGACGTCCCGCTCCTCCACCACAAAGCGGTGACGTCGGACAAAAACTCCCCATCCACACCCACCGGTGCCGGTTTATTCGGTTGCGCGTTCGCCGCCGCCGCCGCACCGAACAAAACAATCTTCAAAAGCGCCTCATACGACTTAAATTCCGTCGTCGCCAGTCGATTCACCGACAACGCCGCTCGCGCCACATCCACGCACTGTTCGCACGACGCCCGGTGATGCCGCCGCCCACCGATTCCGTCCCCATTCAACCGCTCGAACGCCTCTGCTAACACCGCATCGTCGACGTTCCCGCTCGAGACGGCGTACTTTATCGCTCGAACCGTCTGCGACGCGGCCGACGCGCTCAACGAAGCCAAGCCCAAACCACCCTCGCTCGTCCTCGTCGTTCGCGCGTCACCCGTATCACCCTCCGCATCGACATCCACGATTGATAACCTCCTCAACGCATCACACACGCCTCTCCACACCCTCCCATCGCCGCACACGTCTTCAAAACTCGGCGCGTCGGTACCCGTCGGTCCGCTCGGTCCGCCGCCCTTCTTCTTCGCCTTTGCCTTTCCCCCCGCCGACGCTCGGTCCGCCCCACCGAGTTTACCCCCGGCGTTCGCCAGCACCGACATCGCCCACTCCGCGCACGTCACCGATACCTCCGTCGTCGTCGCGCTCGCCAGCGCGCGCTCGACGCGTTCGACGCGTTCGGTGTACGACGCATCGGACCCGAAGAGCACTTCACGCAACGCCGACGCCGTCGTCATGACTCTCTCGCGAAACACCGGCGCGGCGCGCGCTCGCGGAACGCGCTCGTCGCTTCGCTTCGCGTCGGCTCGCGCGCGCGCTCGTCGACGTCGGCGTCGGCGTTCGTCGACGGCGCGGCGTTCAATGTCGGCGGCGCCGCGATTTCGCTTTGAAAAAGTGCAACGGTTTGCACCCCAATGCGCGCGCGCCGCACTTCGCGACGCGCGGGCGCGTCGGGTCCGCTCGGCGGAGGCACGCCGAGCTCGTCGGATGTCGCGCGAAGAAGCGTCGAGCGCCGCCGACGCGTCGTCGTCGCCGGCGTCGTCGTCGTCGTGGCGACGGTCGACGTTGAGTTTTAGAGAAAAGTTTATCGATGCGCACGAAACGCACGGCGTTCGCGTGCGACAGTACGCGTCGAGATCGGCGTTCGACAAGGCGATGGAGAGGAATGGATGCGGTAAACGAGCGGGATCGCGCGCGATCGGGACGCGGGGCGACGACGACCAGACGCGACGGGATCCGGTGCCAGAGACTGGTTTCACGGTTTGGGACGCGAGCGCGTTGTTGGGCAAATACGTCGCGCGCGAAGACGTTTGGCGACGTTTGATTGCGAACGACGACGCATCGATGACGATGACGACGACGTTGGAATTAGGTGCGGGTACAGGGTTGTGTACGCTCCTCGTGGCGACGAGCGAGGTGGTGCGAGGGGTGGCGGGGTCGAAGAGCGTGGCGTGCGCGATGACGGATTTGCCGGGCGTGGTTGATTTCACACGCGAAAATGCGAGGGATAACAAAGCGGAAAACGGAGGAAACGTGCCGAAGAATGTGGCGTTAGCGGTTGCGGCGTTGACGTGGGGTGACGCGTCTGACGTGGAGAAGCTTCCAGAGGCGATTAGGCATCCGAATGTCGTGCTCGGGGCGGATTTGATGTACACGACGAACGTAAAGGTGATTCGAGCGTTGGCTGAGACGACGAGAATGTTGGTGCTTCCCGGTCGAGTCGCCGTGTTCGCCGCGTGTAAAGAACACCGTCCAGAGAGCATAGAAATCTTTGTCGAGTTTATGAGCGAGTTCGAGTTCGACGTGGTTCGCGTACCGGCGTCGACGGCGCATCCAGATTTGCCGGCGAGCGACGAAGAGTTTGAGATTTTAGAGTGCTGGAGAAGACAGAAGTAGATTTTTAGTGGTGTACCGGAACTGGTAGTAGCATTAAACTTAGATGATATCTAAAAGCGAGGGCGACTTGGCCATCGTCCCCGCGGGCCGCGCGGCTTGGATGCTCTTGCGCAAGAGGTACGCCGTCGCAACGATCGCCGCCGGCATGATGAGCGTAGACCAACCATACAGCGAGTCGACGAACGAGTCGTGTAAAACCCGAGAGCACTCGCTCGGCGCTCTCGTCTTGATCCACTTTGGGTTCAGTTGTGACGCGGCGGGATGCACGACGCTCATCGCCGCGCCGAGTGTCCACTCGACTTCGGCTCCGGCGACGCGCTCGACGAAACGCACGCGTCCATCCTTTTGGCTAAATCCAAATCCTACCCCGTCGTCGCTCGATCCCAACAGCGCCTGCGTGAGCGCGGCGTCGAAACAGCGCCCGTTCAATCTATCCGTCGGTGTGTTTGGATCCTTCCCGTCCACGTCTGTGAGGAGTTTGGTCCACTCTACGGCGCACAGTCGCTCTCCCGCTTTCGCAATCTCTCCGAGCGTCGCCTTTGGCATTTGCGAGAGCGAACCCGGCAGGGCGACGGTGATGAAATTGGTAATGTGATAAAGCAGAGACATGCCCAGAAACTTGTCCACGTGTCTAAAGTGATCTGGCATGACGAGATCGACTCCTTGCTCCCGCTGCATGCTCGCGATTTGTCGTCGCAATCCCGTCACGCATTCGTCGTACGCCCCCGTTCCGACGAGCTCGACGCCATCCACTTTGACGGCGTACCCAGGAAACGCGCACGGGTTTGATTTTTCACCTCTCGACGCGAGATCGCTCCGCCATCGCGTCTCCATGTGATTCGCCCCGAATCCGAGAAAAGATTGCACCTTGACAGCGTCGCGAAGCTCTCGCATCGATTTCGCGTTGGCGCCTCCGTGCGCGGGCAGCGCCACGTACTGCACGCTCCCGCCACCGACATCGATCGCCCCCACCGAGCTCGCCAACGGGTGATCCGAATCGGAAATCCTAGAAAACGGCTTGGAAAATCCAGCTGAATCCCTCGCCCGACCGACGGCGGTGACGTCCACGTCGGATAAGTAATTTGCCGCCAACCACGCGAAAAATCCTTCATCCTCGCCGTCGATGGTTTTAAAGTGCCCGTGTCCGTGTCTCAGCGTTGTCTCCGCGCTCACGACCGCTCGCACCTCATCCCACAGCGCCTGCTGCTTCACCGGTGTCAACACTCTAAACCCAGCCGTCGCCCAAACGTAAACCGCCGCGGAATCTCTATCTCGCGCGTCGGCGATGTACGCCTGCGCCTCGCGCAACGCCGGCAACAGTTCCTCCTTGACCCGTCCACCCATATCCGCCAGCGGCAACTTCGTCTTCACCTTGGTCCCCAACGTCCTCACGCGAAACAACGACGACCCAGACCCAGACCCACCGCTATCGTTATAATCAATCTCAAACGCGTGCGCTCGACACCCCGTGGACCCGGCGTCCACGAAGACGACGTGTTTCGGCGGCGTCGAACAAAACACCGACCGTTCCTCGTGCGTCGCGTGCGCGAGCATCCACACCGCCGCGACGCACGCGATGAAAAACACCGACGGTCGGCGGTACCACGCCGTCGTCGCGTTCGCGCCGTTGGACGACGACGAAGCGACGCTAATCGAGGACGCTCTTCGGTGATGCATCGCGGGTTCAATCGACGAGGTTTCAGCGACGAAATCCGTCCCGTCTCGCGCGCCGATGACGGAGGATGACGATTTACGCATGAATACCTCGGCGCGCGACGTCGCCCTGCGCATGCGTCGGCGGCGTGCGTGCGTCGGCGTCTGAAGAAGTGAAGAACAAGATGCAAATTTCAAGTGAAACGAGTCGTTCAAGCCTCAGTGAACGACGCGCGAAACAGGCACGAATGTTTGTCGTCGACGTCCCGATCGTCGATTTGACCGACGCGAACGCTGCGGTGGAGTCGATCGCGCGCGCCGCGTCGACGTCGGGTTTTTTCTACGTCCGTGATCCGCGTGGAGACGTCGGGAGAGGTGTGACTGCTGACATGTTCAGAGCCGCTCGAAGCTTCTTTGACGACCTGACGAGCGAGGAAAAACAGCGGGCGATGCCGCTGAACGCACACAATCGCGGGTACACGAGGTACCAAGAGGAGACGTTGGATTCCACGGGCGCGGCGACGGAAGGGGATACGAAGGAGGGGTTTTATATCGGTAGAGAGGCGAGCGCGCGGGAGACCTTCGCGTTGGTAGGACCCAACGTGTGGCCGGATGAAACCGATCCGACGCACGGTGAACGCGTGCGAGGATTCAGAGCGGCGATGGAGACGTATTACGAACACGCTAGATCGATTGGGATGCTCATGTTGCCGATTTTCGCCAAAATTTTAAACGTCGAAGAGACATTTTTTGATGAAAAGTGGCGTCGGCACAACTGTTTGTTGCGGCCGCTCAAGTATTCGGCGGTAGCGTCGGACGCGTCCGCGGGGCGGTTCGCGGCGGGTGCGCACAGTGATTACGGCGCGTTGACAATCTTAAAGATTTTGGACGACGCACCCGGGTTGGAGATTCTCACGGCGGATGGGACTTGGTACGCCGTGCCGCCCGAACCAGATGTCTTCATCGTCAACTTTGGCGACCTCATGGAGCGATGGTCGAATGGGAAACTACGAAGCACCAAACACCGCGTGATGACGAGTGGGATCAGCGAGCGGTACAGTTGCGCGTTCTTCTTCGAGCCAGATTACGACACGATTGTCGAACCGATTGCGAGCGACGCCGCGCCAAAGTACGAACCGATTCGCTTTGGCGACTACTTGATTGGCCGGTACAACGAAACACACGAAGATTTCGCAAAGAGTGGCGAAAATGCTTCTTGAATGCTGAGATTACAAATGTTGCTGTCGTTTCCTTATTCATTCTGTGCGCGTTGCTGCGTCTTTGCTGAGCGGCGCGATGTTGTAATTCTAGTCTAGTATACACTGTACATTTCGTCCTTCTTGCCACGGGTCGGTTGCTCCTTCATGATCAATCACGCGCCGCGCGAGTCGCCGCGTCTCCACGAAGACGAGATTTGTTCTCCTCCCAACCCCCTCGTTGTAAGTTCGCTCGCGATATCGTTCGCGTCGTCGTCTCGAACGTGGTGACTTCTCTTTGACGGCCGGGCGAGACGACCGGCGAGCTTTTGATCCGCCTGCGCTCGCATGTGCGCGCAAACGTCGAAAATTCTCCACTCTTCGACGCGGCTTCGTCGGCACGAAGATTCCAAAAACGCCAGAGTTACCGTGCTCACGCGCAGTTTGGTGTCTTTGAGCGCGTCGAAGACGTCCAGAGCGTCTTCGATGCGGTTTTCGTGGCAGCACATCTCGATGAGCGATTCGTACACGGCGCACGCGTCGCCAATGTAATCCTTCGAGTCGCTCGACGTGTGTTTGCGCGTGGTCACCGCGCCGGCTTCAGTGTTCAAGCTCAGGTTGGGCGAACGACGCCACATGTTCAGCGCGAGATCGAGCTTGTCACCTCTCGCCATGGCGACGATGAGCGCGCATCGCGCTTCGGTGTCGATGACTTCATCGACGACATCCGCCTCGGCGCCAGAGAGTTTGAGCGCGGCTTCAATCACGCCAATGGCTCGGCTGAGCAAAAGTTCGCCGTCATCAGGATCTGGACTGGTCGACGCGACGCTGAGCATGGCGACGAGAGCGGAGCGAGAGTGCATCGTGAGTTTGTGCCCGAGTCGGGTAAACTTTTTGTACATTTCCCAGGACATGTCGACATAGCCTTCGCGACTCGCCGCCACGACGAAACTCTCGAGCGTCTCCTCGGTGGCTTCCAAGCCCTTGGATTCCATGATGGAGAGAAATCTCTTCGCCCGCTCGACGAAACCTTCGCGGCAGAGGGCGCGAATGACCGCTTCTAGGGTCTCGCCCTCAAGCGTGCCCTTGCGTCGAACAATCTTCTTCACCTCTTCGAGCATCTCTTCGATGCGGCCGGCGCGAGAAATGACTCTGACAAAGGCATTTGAGCACCAGTCATTCATCTTGACGTTGCGCTCCGTCATGTCTCGCAGTATCGTGTACGCGCGCTGAACGCCCTCTTCGGCGTCTTCACACACCCAGCATGCGTGCAGCGCGCAGCCAAAGGTGACGGCTGTGCACTGCACTCCGGCGGCAAGCATACGTTCGTACGTCGCAAAGGCTTCCAACGGCAGATTCGCCTTGACTTGCGCATCCATGAGCGTGGTGAATAGAAACTCATTCGGTACGATGCCGTCGTCGATCGCAATGTTGAAAAACTTGTCCGCTTCTTCCACCCGACTTCCGCCGCGCGCTCGACTGAGAGATGTGATTAAACCGACGTACGTGCGGAGAGAAGGCGGGACGCCGTTTGTCTTCATATCGCGGTACAGCTGCAATGCCTTTTCATCTTCACCATTGGTCGCGCACGCCGTGATGAGCGTGTTGTACGTAATCGTGTCTGGGATTTCGTGTGAAACGTTCCCAGCCTCGCCTCGACGAAGCGCGTGCATTTTGCGCTTCATTTCTCCGTACACGCGGAAAGCCGCCTTGAAGTCGCTAAAGTGCAAGTACGTCGCGATGAGCGCATTACTCACGCCCGTCGAGTGACGAATATTCGCCGGCATGCGCTCCAAGACTTCAAGCATGCGCGCAAAGTGTTCCGGTCCCTCTTTAGACGCCCCAAGCGAAGCTGTGAGGGCGTACTCCAAGTGTTCGCCCGCGCGCGCGCCCATCTTGGCGTTCATCATGTTCAACACTTCGATGGCGCGTGCAGAGCGTCCACACTTTGCGCAGAGCGTGATGAGGGCGCACCACACGCGCGCGTTCGGCGTCGACGCAGCCAAGCGTTCATCACCCTTGGCGTCTTCAATCAAGTTTTCCACCAATAGTTCACCCCTCTCCATGGCAGTCTCTCTGTCGATTTGTCCTCGCGCCACGCCGTGCGCGTACGCCGACAGCATGGACGAAACCATGTGATTGTTGCCCGCGCGTCCGCAGACGCCCGACGCCAAGGCTCTATCGAACATTTCAATGGACCAATCCACGCTCGCTTCTTTCGCCGCGGCGCCCGCGGCGAGCATTGCGCCGTATGTATGCGCGGTGGGCTCGAGCGATTGCGCGTCAATTTCATTCCACGCCCAGAGCGCTCCTAAAAAGTTCTTTTGTCGCGTCGACGCCGAGATGACGCCGTTGTACGAACGAATGTTTGCCACCAACCCGTCGACATTCTGCATTCGCTCGAGCGTCCCGCGCGCCCCGTCGTAATCCCCACGCGCGGCGCACACGTCGATGAACGAGTTGTACAGCACCGTGTCCACCGCCTCGACTCGGTTGGCTTCGGCGAACGCTTCCCGCGCAGCCTTGAGATTCCCACACTTACCAGCGGTGGATATCAGCATACTGTAAGCGTAGGGATCTGGCTCCACCCCGCCCTCGTCTCGTCTACACTCAAATGCCGTCCAAGCCGTGTTCCAATCTCGCGCGCGCCCGCACGCCGAAATCACCCCGCAGTACAAATCTGCGGCGGGTGACGTCTCCGTCACGTGCTTTGACTCAAACAACCTCGCGTACTCGAGCGCCGCATCCATCCTACGCTGAGACGCGCACGATTGGATAAACTTTTTATGTGTCGCGCGAAGCTCTCGCTCCAACAGTCGGCTCACGCGTCGCCTCTCCTTCACAGTCTCTCCGACGCCGCTCAACGCGCTTCGTCTTAACGCCCGCACAACCCCATCCGCGTCCCCGGCTTGCATCGCCCGTCGAACCTCCATCGCCGTCGCCGCGTCTGCATCCGCATCGTCTTTCGCGTGCGACGAGTACGACGACGAACTAGCATCCATAGTTCTCCCGCGACGTCGTTCTCCTTCTTCGAAAACCGTCGTCGGCTCCCCCTCAACCCCGACGACCCGCCCTCGCCTCGCCCTATCCCGCATCCCTTGCTCGTACTTCCTCGCTCGGTGTGTCCTTCGCACCGCATCCGCGTTCGCTCTCCGCGTCGACCCGGTACCAGCCGCCGAAGAAGAAGAAGAAGACGACTCACCAAACGCTTCAGCCCCGTCCTCGTCGTCGTCCTCGTCGTCCTCGTCGTCGCGTCCTCGTCCCCGTCGTCCACCCCGTTCCCCGTCCGCGTCCCGCTCGGGAACGATCGCCCACGACCGCCGTCCGCGAGTTCGCCCAACCGCGCGTCCCACCGGTCCCCGGCGTCCGCTCGCCGCACCGGGCGAGCGTCGCATCGGCAACGGCATCG
>Ga0255770_10000408_pt1 | contig 40053 bp, 32 predicted proteins | sample 071ome_22_FD_179968 | JGI IMG/M metagenome (GOLD analysis project Ga0255770, IMG submission 179968) | Coastal salt marsh microbial communities from the Groves Creek Marsh, Skidaway Island, Georgia - 071404AT metaG (version 2) | ecosystem: Environmental > Aquatic > Marine > Intertidal zone >...
TGATCCGCAGCACCGCGCGGGATTACCGGCAGCTGCTGACAACCATCAGCCAGCTGGACGTGGTGCCGCTGCAGGTCATGGTCAACGCCGTGATCGCCCAGATCACGCTTAACGATGAAAACCGCTTTGGTGTGGACTGGAGCCGCATTGCCAGTAACGCCGCAACGGACCCGATCTCCACCGCTTCCATCACCGACTTTGTTCCCAACCTCGGCGGGCTGATGTTCAGCAAAGGCTTTGTCGACGGCTCGGCGCGGGTTGAGGCGACTCTTGATGCCATTGCCGTCAACAACGATGTGCGTCTGCTGGCGCGGCCGTCGCTGACGGTGAGCAACAACCAGGAAGGGGAAATCCTGATCGGCGCCGAGGTGCCGGTTGAAGCGGGACAGTCCATTGGCACCGGCGGGGTGTCCACCACCAACATTCAATACCGATCGACCGGCATCGAGCTCTACATCACGCCGCAAATCAATGAGGACGGGGTGGTGAACCTTATCATCCGGCAGGTGCTTTCGTCGGTCGACAACAGCTCGGCCGGCGTCAACAACAACCCGGTGTTCAACAATCAGGAAATCAGCACCACGGTGGTGGTTCGCAACGGAGACAATATTGTGCTGGGCGGACTGATTCAGACCGACATTGAGTCGTTGAATACCGGCATCCCGGTCATCAACCGGGTGCCGGTGCTGGGCAACCTGTTTTCCTATCAGCAGGCGAACCAGGAGCGCCGGGAACTGTTCATCGTGCTGCGTCCGGAAATCATCAATCTGAATGCCGAGGGCGGTGTACAATATTCTGACATTCTGGATCGTTTTGAACTGGCGTCCGATCTTTTTGAAGATTTGAATATCTGAGAGCCAGAGCCAGAGCCAGAGCCAGAGCCAGAGCCAGAGCCAGAGCCAGAGCCGAACAAAACCGCACAAAGCTGAACGCATCAGCCGGGCAAGGGTCCGACAGAAGGCACACAGCCCAAGGCACACAGGCTGAAGAGCACGGCAACCGGAACACGACAACCGGAGCACAGAGCACAGCACGCTGACACGGAACACAGAACACAGAACACAGAAAAAGGAACCGCAACATGCAACGAACACACACACCCAAGACCGCCGCAGGTTTCACCCTGATTGAGATTCTGGTGGTGATGGCCATCATCGGCATGCTGGCGGTGATGGTTGCGCCCAACATTTTCAATCAGCAGGCCGGTGCGCAGCGCGATGCCGCCCTGTCGCAGATCTCTGCCCTGGAGGCCGCGCTGGACACCTACCGACTCGACGTCGGTCAGTATCCTGATTCGCTGGAGGGGCTGGTGGAAAACGACTCCGGCCGGGCGGCCTGGAATGGTCCCTACCTGCGCCGGGAAGTCCCGCTGGATCCCTGGGGCAATGAGTATGTCTATGACAGCGACGGTCGCGGGTTTACGCTGGTCTCCTACGGGCCCGACGGTGAGCGCGGCGGTGAGGGCGATGACGCGGATATCGGTCTCTAACCGCCCGCCGGGAACCCGCCTGCCGGCCCGCCAGCGCGGCTTTACCCTGCTGGAAATTCTGCTGGTGCTCGCTCTCCTTGCGCTGGCCAGCGTGATGGTGGTGCCCAATGTCGGCAGCCTCGATGCCCGCACTTACAGCGTGCAGCTGCGGCAGGTGAACGCTTTGCTGCATTACGCCAGGCGCAATGCGGTGATCACCGGTCTCCCTGTCAGCGCCCGGCTGTACGGGCCCTCCTTCCGCCCCGATGATGCCGATATTGCATTGGCTGACGAATTTGCCGGTGGCCAAGAGCGCGGTCAGGGGCAGAGCGCAGGCCTGTTGCAAACGCCCCAGGCCCGCTGGGAAAGTGACGGCATTGCCCTGAGCTACGAGGACAGCACGGAGCGGCTGACCGAAGTCGAGCGTTTCATCGACGTGACGTTTTACCCGGAGGGCGGCAGCAGCGGAGGCACGTTGATTTTCTCGCGGGATGACCGCCACACCCGGATCGTGATCGACCCATTTACCGGGCGCATCAGCAGCGAGGAAACCCATGCCCCGATCTGATGTCCGGCCCGCGGGCGGTTTTACCCTGCTGGAAGTCATCGTCGCGCTGGCGATCACCGGCTTCGTGCTCGGCGGGCTGTTCTCTCTGGTGGGCGGCAGCAAGCAGCTGACCTGGCGCTCGCAGGAGAGCCTGACGCGGGCCACCCAGATCCGCGCCGCGACCAATTTTGCGCTGCTGCAAAATGAGTTCGCCGACGTGGAGGAGATTCTCGAACAGGATGCCTACCGTGTCCGCCCCGGCGAGGCGCTGGAAGCACCCGAGCGCAAGACCCAGCCAACAGTGCATCAGCTGCAGGCCTACGAGATTGTTAACACAGATCGCGATGAAGTGATCGACGGGGTCCGCTGGATTCAGCTGGACCTGCCTCAGTAGGTCGGCCGCCGTGACGCCTGTCCAACCCAGACCCATCCCGCCCGCGGCGGCCGACCGGGCGGCTGGCACCCCCGCCTGCCTGTCCGCCGCCTGCCATCGCGGCTTCACGCTGATTGAGGTCATCCTCGCGCTGGCGCTGACCACGCTGCTGCTGGGGCTGCTCAGTTCCGGCGTATTTATCGTGGCCGGTGACTGGAACCGCAATGCTGATCTGCTGGATGCGAGCCTCGATGAGGCGCTCACCATCCTGCAGATCGATCGCGCGCTGCACGGCGCGTTCCCTCACAGCTACACCAACGAGGAAACCCTGTCGCGGCAGCTGTTTTTTGCCGGGGAATCTGACTATCTGGCCTGGGTGTCGACGGTGTCGCCGCAGCGCACGCCCGGGCTCACCGCCTGGGAGCTGTTCAACGTGGAAGATGAGGGGGTGTATCTGACGCTGGTGCCGGCGTTCAGCGATGACCCGAGTCTGCGCCTGCAGGAGGCGGAGCCGATACTGATCTACCCCGGTTATTCGGTGTCCTTCAGCTATCTCTATGAGGATCTCGGGGAGACCCGCGTGTGGAATCCGGAGTGGGACGGCGAAGAGCTGCTGAGTCTGCCGCTCGCCGTGTACGCCCGCTTTGAGCCGGGGAATGGCGGTCAGGCAGAGGAGTCCGCCGAGGTGCTGGAGGTCGTCGCGCGCATTCGCAACAACCTGCACCGCAGCATTCAGCCCAACACGGCGGAGCAGCGCGCCTTATGACAAACCTGCCCGGTGCAACAGCCAAAAGTCAAAAAGGGTCAGTTCTCATTATTGTGCTGTGGACGTCGGTGCTGCTGACGGTGCTGGTGACCGCGATGGCGGGCAAGGTGCGCCTTTCTGCCCGGACAGTTGCTCACAATCAGGATGTCAGCACGCACTGGGCAGCGGTCATGGGCACGGTGCATCAGGCCGAAATGGAGCTCATGCTGGAGATGATGGCGCCGCCGATTGATCAGGAGGTAGTACTGACAGAGGAAGGCGAGGCAAGAAACCCGCGCTACCGCTTCAACGGTCAGCCTCTGACGCTGCACTATTCTCAGGCTGAGGAGATGGTGGTGCGGATTTATGATCACGCCGGCAAGATCAACCTCAACCGCATACCCCGTCGCAACATGCAGATGCTGATAGAGAAACGGCTGGGCGGGCTGGATGCCGACCCGGAGCAGGTGCAGGATTTGCTAAGCGCCTGGACCGACTGGACGGACCTGAACAATCTCGAGGGGCTCAATGGCGCTGAAGAGGATTACTACCAGTCCTTGGAGCCCGGCTACTCTCCGCGTAACAATCCCGAGCTGGATACCGTGGAAGAGATCCTGCACATCAGGGGCTTTGCCGAGCTGCTGGAAGGGGTCAATCTGGAGGCTGCGTTCACCATTTACGGCAACAACCGCACCGTGAATCTCAACCTCGCCACCCGGGAGGCCATGGCCCTGCTGCCCGGGCTCGACGAGGAGCTGATCGAGAACATTCTGGCGTTTCGCGAGTTTGAGGACATCAACAATCGCGCTGAGGTCGGAGAGATTGTGCCGTTCGAAAACCTGCAGGAGCTCTCCGCGTGGATCGGCACCAACACCTCACAGATCTACTCAGTGTATGTCTATCCCGGGGCTGCCCTGAGCGAAGCGCAGCAGCTGGCACTCGAGGAGACTCAGGAATTTGTCAATCGGGACCCGGTCACGCAGGCCTACATGGAGGTGGTCGAGGCCCGTGCCCACACCACCCTGCCCCGCCTGTACAAGGTGGACCCTTACGGTTACCTGCCGGACACAGCGCCGCCGCGGGTGTATCCGGAAGATTATCTGTTCGATGCTCAGTAGTCAGTGGCAGTAGCATTGACAGTGGCTTTCGGGGCGGTGCGGCCAATGAGAACCGGCGTGACCGAGAGAGACGGAGAGACCAAGCAAGAGAGATCACGGGAGATCAAGCGAGACGGAGTGATCGAGAGAAACCAGGAGAGACCAGAAGAGACCGACAGAGACAGAGTGACCCAGAGAAGCACAAGGAGTCTCAGGCAGGACAGACTCAGAAACAATAATCACCCTGAGACAGACAAAAAGAGAGACAATCCGGTAAAGACTCCCGGGGTTTTCTTGAACAGCGCAGATCAGGCTGTGAACGCGGCAAACCGTCAGCCTCAGAAATACGCATAATCACCCGAAGGCAGTCTGAAAGAGAGACAGTCCGGTAACGACGCCCGGGGTTCTCTTGAAAAGCGCAGGTCGGGCTGTGAATGCGGTAAACCGTCAGCGCTGCCGCGAGACCTGCCAGTCCGCGGCCATGGCAATCGGCCCCACCCCCTTGTTGGCTTTGACCGTCAGCTGTTTGCTGAACTTGGTCTCATACCACAGCAGACCGGTTTCATCTGCCAGTCCGCACAGCACATAGAACTCGCCGACCCGCATGGCGAAATTCTTCACCACCAGCGAGACCGTGAAGCGATCGCCTTTCTTGAAGGGCCCTTTCTCCACGCCTTCGACGTCGGTGGTGAAAAACGAGGCCATGGGTTCTTCGGCCGACTTCATGAGAGCAAAGCCGAAGGTGGCCTGGTCGACGTCGTTCAGCACTTCGACCTCCATCTCCAGCGTCACATCGGACAGCGCTTCCAGTTCGTCAAGCACCTTGCCGTCGCTGTCTTTCACCGCGAGTGAATTGATCCGGCAGTCCTGGGTCGGGCTTTCCTGCTCCTGCTCGGCCTGTTCCAGCGCTGCAGGCAGGTCATCGCGGATGGTGTTGTAGGATTTCTTGTTGTTGCAGAAATCCTCGTAGTGACCGACCACTTTGTCGCTGTCACCCATCTCCCTGATCTTGCCCTTGTCGATCCAGATGGCGGTGTCGCAAAGCTCCTGAATGTGGAACATGGAGTGGCTGCAGAACACCATGGTTTTCTGCTCGGCGCGAAACTGGTTCATGCGTTCGACGCACTTGCGCTGAAACGCCATGTCGCCCACCGACAGCGCTTCATCAATGACCAGGATATCCGGCCTCACCATGGTGGCAATGGAAAACGCCAGCCGCACGTACATGCCTGATGAATAGGTTTTGACTGGTCGGTCAATAAAGTAATCCAGCTCGGAAAATTCGATGATGTCTTTTTCCAGCTCGGCAATATTGTCGTCGGGCACCCCCAGCAGCGAGGCGTTGAGATAGATGTTGCGACGACCGGTAAATTCGGGATGAAAGCCGGCGCCCAGCTCCAGCAGCGCGGCGACCTGCCCGTTCAGCTGTACCGTGCCGCTGCTCGGCTGCAGGGTGCCCACCAGCAGTTTCAGCAAAGTCGATTTACCGGCGCCATTGTCGCCGATGATTCCGAGGCTCTTGCCGTCCGGCAGAGCAAAGGAAATGTCCGACAGCACGTGGTAGAGCTGATGGCGCGGTTTGCGCAGGATGATCTCCCACAGTCTGTCCTGCGGACTGTCGTAGATTTTAAAGTCCTTGTGCAGGTTGCTGACGGTGATGCGCGGCGTGTCCATCTACAGCACATCTCCGAAGGCGTGCCGGATGCGCATGAACAGCCAGCCGCCGACGCAGTAGCTGATCAGCGCGGTGGGCACGATGATCGTCAGATGAGTCAGGCTGACTTCGCCGAGCAGCACGATCTCCCGGTACAGGTTGATGAAGCTGTGCATGGGGTTCAGCAGAAACAGGTCCCGGACACCCTCATCCCGGATCATCGAGATGGGGTAAATCACCGGCGTGAGAAAAAACCAGATGGTGACGCTGAGCAGTACGATTTGCTGCAGATCCCGTAAAAACACACACAGGGCAGACAGGACTGCCACCAGCCCCAGAGTAAACAGGAACTGCAGCGCAAAAATCACCGGGATCAGCAGCCAGGCGACTGAAAATAGACCCTGGGTGGCAAGGTATCCCAGCAGCAGGCCGAAGCCGATGGCATGGGTTAGGTAGGGCACCGCCGCGCCAACCACCGGCAGCACCTGCACCGGAAACATTACCTTAGTAATCAGTGGTGCCTTCTCCAACAGCAGGCCAGTGGATTTGCTGAGCGCCTCGGCGAACGCGAACCAGGGCAGATAACCTATCATCATGAACAGCACAAAGCGGGTCTGGCCGAACTCTTCCGGCGCGCGTACCTGAAAAATATAGCTGAACACGAAGGCGTAGATGATGATGTGCACTACCGGGGTCAGAAACAGCCACAGCCAGCCTCCGATGGAGGCGGTGAACTGTCCGAAGAAATCCTGCCGTGTGAAGTTGTGAAACAACCGGTAGTGTGTCACTGGCGTGAATAGCCATTGTCGCAGCAGGGTGAAAAACATGGGTAGTTCGGGAATTCTTGGTCGGGCCGCTATATTCCGGCCGACGTGGGCCAGTCAGGTGGAATCTTGGAATCGCATTTAACCACGAACCGTCCTAGAAAGGCTAAAACTCATGCCGCTGAGCCTTTATACTCAGGGCTTAGAATTCGAAGCCTCAGTATCATGCCTCTGAACCCTGAACATATTCTCGTGCCCTTTGCGCCGGCTGCCCTTCCGCCCGGGCCTTGGTTGGTGTTTGCTCCGCACGCCGATGATGAAACCTTCGGCATGGGTGGCAGTCTTTTAAAGGCCAGCAAGAACGGGGTTGAGACACACGTCATTGTCTTGACAGATGGCGCATTGGGAGGAGACAGAAATGACCTCGTGCGTATCCGCCAGCAAGAAGCAAGAGCGGCTGCGCAAATGCTGGGCCTGCGAAGTCTTGAGTGTTGGACTGAGCCCGACCGCGGGCTGGAGCAGAGCGACGGGCTGGCCGATCGGATTGCAGCGACAATTGTAAGGCTGGCCCCGGTCAGTGTCTTTTTTCCGGGGCCCCTGGAAATTCACCCGGACCATAGGGCCGCTGGTTTTGCGGTTTGGGAGGCCCTGCAGCAGGTTTACCAACAGAACGAAGGCAAGCCACTTGCTATTGCTTATGAGATAAGTGTTCAAAATCCGATAAATTTCTGTATCGATATTACTGCAGAGAGGGAAAAGAAAGAGGCCGTGATGGCGTTGTATGCCAGCCAGAACAGCGAGAACAACTACCCCGAGCTCGTGCTCGCACTAAACAAGACTAGAACCTTGTCCTTGCAATCAGAGATTGAATACGCGGAAGGATTCTTCCAGTTCAGCGAAAAGGACCTAAGTGTTTCGCTACGGGAGATGACTTATCACATGATCAAACTTTATCAATAAGTCTCAGTGACTTGTCTTTTTGGGTTGGAAGTTAATAGAGGCTCCGTATGCGTTTCATTACGCGTCAGGTGGCACCATTAATCGACTAATTTCAGTTAGATCACCTGCGTTCAGAGTTCCAGCTTCACGTTTGAGCGTCAGTAGAGCAATAATTTGCTCATAACGGGCGCTTTGAAAATCACGCTCGGCCTGGAATTGATCGCGAAGCGCATTTAGCACATCAACGTTTGTGACCGTACCTAGCTCGAAACCCTGCTGTGCCGCTTCAGAGGAGAGGCGAGTGGAATCCATCAATCGCTCGGCTGCATCGGTAAGCAAAACGGAGGACTGAACTTGCAAGAAAGCCGATCGTACATTGGTGCTCGCGTCCAATTCAGTCTGAAGTAACTCACTCTCTGCAATGTTCCGCTGAGCGCGAGCCTCACTTTCACGTGCACGGTTGGCGCCGCCAGCATATATTGGAATCGTAATGTCTACGCCAATAAACGTGTTGTCGGTATCTCCTAGAAATCTGTTGTCGAATCCGACGTTTGATTCCTGTCTGGTCGCAAACAAATTCACGCGAGGCATGTATGCGCCCTTACTTTCTGAAATACCTTCCTCCGCTGCATTCAGGGCATAGCGGCGGGCCCTGATTTGTGGATTATTTCTTTCAGCCATACTGATCCAGAACTGCATGCCGTTGTCCAACCCTGGTAGCTCTGATTCGTCAGGGAGCAGATAGATATTGCCTACCTCTACACCGGAAATTGCTCTCAATCTCTCCTGAGCAATAGCAAATTCCGCTTGGAGGCGAAGTTGCTCGGCTTGAACGGCGGCTAGGCTCGCTTCAGCTTGGCGAAGGTCGGTTATTTGAGCCAGTTGTAAACTAAAGAGACTCTGAATTTGATTGAGTTGATTTTCGACCGCCTCGAGTTCTGCGCCTATCGACGTGAGTGAGTCCTGCGCAAGTAGGACTCCAAGATAGCGCTCAGCCACCTCGGTGAGAATAACCGACAACTCATAGTAGTATTCAGCCTCAAGTTGATTTTCGATCTGAGTTGCACGGCGACGGGCTGCGAATGCTTGCCAATTGAAAAGCACCTGCTGAAAACTAACTGAGAAACGTTCACCATCGAACTCTTCAGAAATAGGCTGCCCGAACTGACTAAATGAGTTTCGGGCGTTATCTGTGAAGTTTGCATTTGCGTTGATTTGGGGTTGAAGCTGACCCTCCGCCTGGCGCTCTCGGGCGCGGCCAATATTGAGGCCTTCTTCTGCGATGCGTAAACGCGGGCTGAAATCGATTGCGGCGCCGAAAAAATCTTCCAGAGATTCTCCAACCACTAACCCGCCCGGCCCGGTATCAGCAGCGTAAGCGATTGACTGGAAAGCAAACAGTCCGGCGCAGGCTACAGGCAGTAGATGCTGCAATTTCATGGCGTTAGTCTTCGTTAAAACTGCGGGCCACAGCATTTGACAGAGGCTTGAACAAATACTGCAAGAGTGTTCGGGATCCGGTGTTTATATAGACCTCTGCTGGCATGCCGGGCAAGAGGGCCATGTCCCCTAGTTCTTCAAGGCTGTCAGGATTCACCTGGACTCGTGCCAGATAATATGACGCCCCAGTCGCTTCGTTCGGAAGGGCGTCCGCCGACAAAGATAGCAGGGTGCCGAAGATCGTTGGGGCCCTGCTACCGAAGGTTGAGAATCGGATTCGAGCCTCCTGTCCTTCAGAGACCCGATCAATGTCGATTGGGTTGACGCTAGCTTGTATTATGAGTTCATCGCTTTCAGGTACGATTTCAGCTATTGCTGAACCTGGCCCGATCACGCCGCCAATTGTGTGGACTTGCATTCCATTTACCAAACCCGAGTCTGGCGCTCGGATAATCGTGCGACTCACTACATCGCGAAGTGCAGTCAGGCGTTCTTCAGAGTCTTTGATCGCGGTCTGAACCTCGCTCAACTCGGCTACTACCTCATTCTGGAAATCACTCAGTTGCTGCAGGATTTGTAACTGGGTCTCTCCAATTTGCACTTCAGTTGCGGCGATGTTCGCAGACAATTCGGCGGCTTCTCCCGAAGAAGTAGCGAAGTTTCTCTCGATTTGCCGAAGTTGCGTTTTCTCGGAGAACCCTTGATCTAAAAGAGTTTGAGTATCTGCAAGCTCTTCTTCAAAAGATTGGGCCAGCATTTCTTTGGTCGTGCGTAATGCTTCGAGCCCTACAACTTGGCTTTTCAGTTGCTCTACCCTCTGTTCCAGAATTTGTATGCGCCCTTCATTTGCCGCTTTGCGTGCATTGAAAACTTCGTTCTGGGCTTCAACCTCCTGTGCGGCATTTGCGCTTGATAGCGCCAGTTGAGTCGGATAGGAGACCGTTTCCGACCCATCGCGTTCGGCGATGAGGCGAGCCTCTTTCATCTTGAGCGCAATGAATTGGCTGTTCACGATCTCGAGCGAAGTTTTGGGTTGAGTATCATCCAAGATCAGTAATGGCTCGCCTGATTCCACTGGATCGCCGTCTTGGGCAAGAATGTCGGCAACAATGCCGCCTTCGAGGTGCTGTACCACTTTTTTGTAAGATTTTACTGTAACCGTTCCCAGCGCGAACGCAGCTCCATCCAGCGGTGCTATCGCAGCCCACAAGCCAAAAACACCGAATACAACAACAAGCAATATGAGGCCGAACTGCTTTGGAGCTTCCATGCTACTGAGGTCGTCGGGCCCTAGCGATGGTTCTTCAGAGTTGGCTATCTTTAATTCCATTATTTTTACGATCCCAGCTTCGGTGATGGTCTCGGCACGTTAGCTGGACCCATAAGTTTTGAAAGTACTTCCTGCTTATCTCCAAAATTAATCGCTGCACCTTCTTTCATTACCAATATTTTATCGACGCACTGAAGGATCATAGTCCTGTGCGTGATTACTACTATGGTGCAGCCCTGAGATTTTATATTACGGAGGCACTCGACCAGTTGCTTCTCGCCCTGATCATCAAGATTCGAGTTCGGCTCATCGAGCACCAACAACGCAGGCTCTCCATATATCGCGCGAGCAAGGCCTATTCGTTGTCTTTGCCCGCCCGATAAAACGCCTCCGGCGCCACCAATCAGGGTATCGTATCCGTTGGGTTGGCTAAGAATCATTTCGTGCACCCCAGCTAGCCTGGCGGCCGCCACTACTTTCTCAGATTCCGTGTCTCGAAATCGCGCGATGTTCTCAGCGATCGTGCCGTCAAAGAGCTCGATATCTTGGGGTAGATAGCCAATGTAGGGGCCGAGCTCTTCTCTATCCCATGTTGAAATATCTGCCCCGTCAAGTCTCACCTTGCCCATCTGGGCTGGCCAGATTCCGAGAATTGATCTGGCGAGCGTTGACTTTCCGGAGGCGCTTGGACCCACGATGCCCAGCGCCTTGCCCGCTCCAAGCTCAAATGACACTCCACGAACCACTATAGTTCTCGAGCCCGGGGGTGCGACTGATACCTGCTCGACCTTAAGGTCACCGCGTGGGGCCGGTAATTGCATTGTCTTGGGGTCTGCTGGAATCTTCTCAAGCAGGTCATTCAACCGGGCATACTGCGCTCGAGCAAGCGAAAAGCCTTTCCATGTACCCACAAGCATATCTATTGGCGCTAGAGCCCTACCTAGTAGGAGTGAGCCGGCGATCATCATGCCTGGTGAGATTTGCTGGTTTAGTGCCAAAAACGCACCCAAGCCTAGCAATAATGATTGAACGATTAATCTAAAATATTTGGAGATGCCGCCCCAAAATTGTGCTCGCCTACTCGCATCGGTTTGTTTTGCTAACACACTGCTAAACGTAGTGTCTTGGATCTTGCGCAAATCCTCTCTCATTCCCATTCCGGCGACTACTTCGGCATTGCGCAGGCTGCCCTGAAACATGTTGGACGCTTGGTTAGCTTCGGCGTTTGCCTCATTTAACAACTTGTTGGTTGATGATTCATTTGCAAGCGCTAGTGCAACCATCGAGATGCCGGCAAGAATTCCAGCGACACCAAACCAAGGATGGAACAAGAACATAACCCCAACATAAATTGGAAACCATGGCGCATCAAAGAAAGCAAAAATACCGTTCCCCGTCATGAATTGACGAAGTGCGGTAAGATCATTCAGAGGTTGCGAGTTAGCTACCGCACCACCAGTCAATAGAGTGCGCTTAAATGTGGCATCTGAAACGCGCTTTCGGAGAAGCAGCTCGAGGCGATTGCTGGCGCCAATCAAAGTCGTTGCACGAACCCATTCAAATCCGCCTGAGGCTGTCAGCAGAAATACCATTAGGATCGTGAGCATAGAAAGAGTAGACAAACTTCCGCTCGCCACAACACGGTCATAGACAGTCAACATGTAGATGATTGGTGTTAGCATTAAAAAGTTAATGGCAGCACTGAACACGCCTGCGAATATGAAGTACTGCTTGCAAGCTTTAAGAGTGAGCATTAATTCGCTCTTGCTGGTGCTTTGAGTCATCATGCCTTCGCTATCTTTTGAGTATGTTTCGTGTTGATTGCTTGAGGATTTCTTAATATTGAGTGCAGAGTTCGGTATTTCAAGCTGAGATACGGTGATGTGTTGGAAATAATCGCCTCAAGGTTATCGGCTGGATGGGCCTTTGCAACACCTTACGTGAACGTCGAATAGTGTGATGTGCTCTGCCGATTGATTCACAATTCGGCAGACCCATTTGCCAATTGCTCCAGAAGGCGTGGACTGACTATGATTAATCTTGAGGGGCCGTCGCGCTTTACAACTTGCTGTGATTGAAGGGCTTGGAATACGCGAGTCACTGACTCCCTGCTCAAGTTCAGCATAATAGCGATTTCCCTCTGAGTGGGAGGGTTTGAGATCTCCAACATCTCGAGTTCTGAACTTGATCTTTTCTTGTCCTCCATGCTTGCTAACAGCCATAGTTGATAGCATACACGCTGTCCTACATTCGGCAGGCTCAAAAGCGAACGTTGAAGTGTCATATGCCGCAGTTTTGAGGCGAGCCTTCGGCCGAGCATTGCCATTACCTCTGGTGATGCGATGGCCTCCCGACGCAACTGCTTAGTTGGCACCTTTACAATCGCAGAGGCGGCCAACGCGATAATGAACTCTGGTTGAGGGTGTTCGTCAAAGATGGCGATTTCGCCGCAAAAGTCCCCTTTTTCGACGAAATAGAGGCCAACTTCTCTACCATCTAATGTAAAGTCGACTCCTTGGAGCCGCCCTTCGAACAAGAAGCATACAAACCCCTCTGTCTCCCCGGCATTGAGGACCACGCTCCTTCGGGCATACCTCTGAAGAGAGCTGCATTCCGCAAGTCTATTCAGAGCCGGCTCGGGAAACGGTTCTAAGATTGAGAAAGCCTTTAAGAGATCGGGGGTCACAACCATTGTGATGCTTATATCCTCACGGGCAGATCTCGATAATATGGTCGTCTAGCGTTCAGACTCTTAAAGTGAGTTTGGCTTGAGAATTAGTGTTATCAAGATAGCATGGATAGAGTATAAGTTCTTGATGCGCAATGGTAAAAACACACAAACCTCAGCATGTGACTGGGATCACTTCACTGTCACTGATAATCAACTACTATCATCAGGTTGGGATTCGACCCCTTGAGGTGCTTGGCCTTCAGTTATTGAGCAAGTTGAATATGATAATCCGAATGATACAGAGTGGCAGATTGTTTCCGGTCGAATTTGTTCGGCCACTTCTCACGGCATTATTGCTCGCTGCTAGCTCGCTTGTGCAGGCAGAGTTAGAGCCGAGCCCAGTGGCTGAGGTGACCCTGGTCCTGGGCGCTTCGGTTGTGCGTCAGCAATATGGCTCTGAGGGGGTGCAGATTCACCGTGGCGACCTAATTTATGTTGGGGACCGTATTGAGACGCGGTCGAACGGGCATGTCCACCTCAGATTCCGCGACGACGCCCTGGTTAGTGTGCGGCCGAACAGTAGGCTGAATATTCTCCGATATGACTATGATCCGAATAGGCCGTCCGAGTCGACTATTAAATTCGAACTCGAAGAGGGGGTGACGAGAGCAATTTCTGGGAGGGCGGCGAAGGAGGCGCGAGATCGCTTCCGATTAAACACTCCCATCGCGGCTATTGGTGTGAGGGGCACCGACTTCGTGGTGAGCGCGGGAGTGGGGTCCACTAGGGCGAAGGTCAACGAGGGCGCAATAGTGATGGCGCCTTTCTCCGAAGTCTGCAGCGCCGACGGAATCGGTCCGTGTGCCTCCAATGCACTCGAGCTAGCTGGGGGAGCGCTGGGTTTAGCCGCGCTCGACCAGAGCGCTCCTCTGCCCCGACTGATTCCTGCGCAAAGCGTTCGAACGCCTGACTTCATGCAAGCAGAAGTTCAGCGGGCAGCTGCAAGTTCTGGGTCGCAACTTCAGGAATCTGCTCAAGAAGCAATAGCACCTGAAAACTCAGAATCTAGTAAAGAACAAGAGGTAAACAACGAGGTGCTCCTCGAGGGTGTGACCACAGTCAAGGTCCGAGTAGACGCAGAGGTTGCAGCAGGAAAGGTCGAGGACACCGATTTTATCCCGAGCGACCCCATCGCACTGAGTGATGACGGAGCGTTAGTTGGCTTCAACTATACGCCGCCTGAGCTACTCACGAGCGAGCAGTTAAGTAGGCGTCAGCTGGTGTGGGGTCGCTACTTTGGCGAACCGACGTTGCTTGATCGCCTAACACTGACTTTTGAAGAGGCAAGTCAATCGCGCTCAGCTGCCATCGGCACGCTTGAGTTCGGTCTCTTCCGTTCTGAATCTAACGGGCGCGCGATCTCTTCAGAGGCCGGGCTGGTTGGCTTCCGATTGACCAGCGCGCAGGCGGTCTATAACTCACAAACGGGAATTATTGCGATGGCAGTTAATGATGGTAGCCTCGATATCAATTTCCAGGACAATTCCTTCTCCACTTTCCTCACACTAAATTCAGATACGACCGGCATTGTGGACTTTATGGCTACCGGAAAGCTCTTCGACGGGGGGTTTCTTCGAGCTCTTGAAGCCACACAGAGCGTCAGAGGTGCAGTGAGCTTTGATACAACTGAGGCAGGATATCAATTCGTAAAGAATTTGCCGTTGGGCACTGTGTCAGGTCTTACGCTTTGGGATAGCAAATGAGTGGGATCGGCGTACCAGAGACCAGCAAAGGGGCGTCGGCGCTCATGAGCTTGCTGGCGCAGTCCCATCCAAATCTCATTCGCCTGGGTGTGTTGTGCGTCGCCTGTGTTGTGACTTTCGTAGTAACGAGTCTGTTTAGTGTTGGGCTTAGTGTGATCGAAGAACGGGTAGGGGCGTTGGGCTGGACGTTGACGGCCGATTCTGCTCCGGAAGAACGGATTACGCTCGTCCTGATCGACGAGGCAAGTATAGCTGAGGTTGGTCCTTGGCCGTGGGACCGAGCCGAGTTGGCGACTCTGGTCTACAGAATACATGAGGCCGGCGCCCAGCTGCAATTGCACGACATCACTTATCCAGAGCCTAGGGATGGAGACGCGTCGTTTCTTGATGCGCTTCTAGCTTCGCAAAATACGCTTATCTCACAAGTGCCGGTGCTCAACGCTCAGGGAGATACCGGCGGTAATGCCGGTATGCTAACCCATCCAGTTAGTGGTGGGTTGTGCAGTGCCGGCGGAGTCAGTTTGCCCTCGACCAGCCAGTTTGTCGCTTCAGCGGCTGGGTTTAGCGCGGTGCCCAAGGGGCACGGTGCTGCACTGATCGATGCTGATGGGGCTGTTCGCAGCAGTCCGGGTGTTATTTGTGTGGATGGTGCCGCTTACCCGTCACTCGCGATTTCAGCCTTTTTGCAACTCAGTAACGCGAACCAGTGGGGCGGTAGCATCACCCGTGGCACTTCCCTGCTTGACCCTGAGGCGGTAATGACTCTCGATGGCTATCCCGGTCTGGAGATCCCCTTGGATCGATCGGGTGCCATGCGCATCTCATTTAAACAATCTCCGGAAGCGTTCCAAGCTATTTCGGCTGTCGACGTAATTCGTGGTCGCGCAGACCCACGCTTGCTTGAGAATACCATTGCTATAGTGGGGGGTACTGCATTCGGAATGGGAGATATAGTCCCCACCCCCTACAGCGGTGGTACATATGGAGTGGAACTGCAAGCACGTCTCATCGCTGGAATCCTCGATGTTCGCACTCCGTTTACTCCAGTGGGTGCCCCGCTCTTCTTGCTAGCCCTCTGCGGCATATTCGGATTGCTTCTTCACACAGTTGCGTCCTTTGGAGGTCGGGTGGCTGCCTATGGATTGCCGATTGCGTGCATCGGATTGCCGATAGCGGCCAGTATCGTCCACATACTGTCCCTCTCGCTAGGTGGTATTTGGCTGGGATGGATGCTACCCGCGATGTTTGGTCTTACCGCTGCCTCGGGCTTGCTCGTCCTGGAGCTGGGCCTCGTGCGTTTCGAGAGATCTCGCGTTTTTAGCAACCTCAATAGCTACTTGCCTCGAAGTGTGGCTCAGGAGGTCGCCTTTTCGGCGCCCACATCGACGGTAAAAGCACACCGCAGGGATTCGACTCTGCTGAGCGCCGATCTGCGTAATTTTTCTGCCTTTAGTGAGGCTCGCCCCCCCGAGGAGGTTGCGGTGCTCCTGCACTATTTTGTTTCTCGTGCCTCGGAAATTATTGAGAATCATGGCGGGCAGCTTCAAGAGTTCCGCGGCGATGGTATCCTCGCAATATGGGAAAGCGCTGACACTTCAACTGCTCGAAGTGTTATGCAGGCAGCTGAGTCGCTTCAGCGGGCACTCAGTGACCGGCTGCTGCCAGAGCAGGCGCTACAAGGATTTGAGCCTCTGGCGTTGGGGATAGGCATTGAGCAAGGCCCTGTACTCGTTGGCTCAATTGGACCCTCGCACCGTCGTAGTCACACCGTCTTGGGCGGAACTGTGGCTGTGACACTCCGTATCCAGGAGATGACAGCTGAACTCGCGCAACCGGTCCTGGTCGGTGAATGTCTAGCGCGCCAACTAGACCATATCGGCTTAGAGTCCCAGGGGAGTTACTTGCTGCCAGGCCTCAAGATACCGCACATACTATTTGCTCCAGTTAAATCTGATTCTTCGAGCTCTTCGACAGCGCCTAAGCTTTCATTGGTTGGGGGCGGAAGGCGGTAACACTCTGGCCAGATAAAGTTGGCCCGCCAGTTTAGAACCCTGAACTGTCGAGTGAGACAGATTGCAGATCGCGCGTCTAGAAACGATAATCTTTAGCGTCTCATTTAAATCAATATTTACTTTTTCGCAGTCAGAAAAACTTGGCTGTTTCGTAGTGCCGGTGACGATGGCGGCACGATTTTTCGAGGTATTATTCGCTTATCCAGATGCACCGATTTAAGCTGGGCACAGTCCTATTCTTACTTGGAATTTCCCCTATAGCACATGGGCTTTGTCCTCCTCTAGGACAATTCCAGTCCACTGAGGAAGGTGCGTGGGAGTCTACATTGCAGAGCCTGACCGGCATATTCGATCAGTGCCTGCTAAGCTCTGAATACTTCTCTTTGCTTGGTGCTGCGCAACTAAAAACTGGACGGCTGTCGGACGCTATGGAGTCTCTCGAGCGTGCGCTGCTTATTGATCCAGAAAATGGTGCAGCGCTGATCGATTATTCCGAGGCGCTTTTAGAGGATGGCCAGCTATTTGCCGCTATAGAAGTTAACCAGTTACTGCTTGCGAGATCGGACATACCCCCGGGCCTCGAGCAGCAGATGGAATATCGGCAGAGAGAATGGGTTGCATTGACCAGGCAGACCGACTGGCAGCTAGATCTAAGCGGTGGGTATGACAGCAACCTAAACGGCGCCCCAGATACAGAAACTATAACGCTTACGCTGTCGGGTGAACCCATATACCTCTTACTAAACGAGAACTATCGGGCAGTTGAGGGGCCATTTTTCAATGCTCGCGTTGCTGCGCGTCATTCTCGGTTGAGTCCTGATCATCAGGACACTCTGTTCGGACAGGTCAGGGGAAGATTAAGCGAAGACTCCAGTTCTGACGTAACGCAATTCGCTGGACGCTACACTCGGCGCGGGTCACCATTTCCGCATGCTGGCCAATTGAGTGCTGGTCTCAATCACCTCGCCTTCCTTGGAAGCTCACTTTTTACCGGCACGGACGCCTCATACAAAGGCGAACTAGCGGAAATAGGAAGGTGCTCAACAAGTCTCATCGCTGCACTTCAGCATCAGCGCTGGCATCAGCAGCGTCGGTTGGACGGCCTCGAGATGAGGGCTGGCGCTGAGACTTCTTGTCGTTTTGGCTCAACTGCAAGACAAGTGGTGACATTGGGAGCAGGATTACTCCATAACATTGCTCTACACGATAATCGATTGGGCGGCAACAGGGACGGCTGGCAAGCATCAGTAGGTTGGAGGGCGGCCTATCCGCAGCGTTTCTTCTCTGCTCAAGTTAGCCTCACAAGAGTATTGGACTCCCAGGGATTTAGCTCCCTGCTTCAAACCAATGCGCGACGCAGTGTCAATCGCGGCTCTTTCCTGGTTCAGTACAGGGAGAAGCTTGATAATTTTGCCCAAGGCCTTGAATTTATTGCAAATATTTTTCATCAGAACCAAAAATCTAACCTTGGCCTCTTTCAGACAACAGATAGCTCAATAGAGGTCGGGATTAGTTGGCGGTTTTGATCCGCAAACCAGGAAATAAGCTGAATTTTTCACTTTAATCATCATGGCAATCGCATTCTTTAAAATATGCTGATTGTGCGAGTACTCTAACGAAAAATCACCCTCTGGGAATAGTTTTATTCAAACTAATAACCCTTTAATTATCAGTGCTTTATGGTTATCAATTAATTTTTTCCTTTGTATGGTTGTTTTAACCCTCAAGTGACGGTAACATCTCGCCGATATTTCTCCTCGTTGACTAATATTAGCCCTACCTTCTCATGGGAAGCGAAGGCATTGAGTTGACGAAGGTTAATTAAAAAATCTTCGAAGAATCCTCGGTCGATGTGACGTGCGTCACATTCGATTAGGGAGCCTTTGATTATGCTAGCACTCTAATTTTGGGAGTAGTTTGCTTTTTGGCGTTTGTCCAGGAAGATTCCTCAGCCCTTCCAGGCATGCGAGGAACAGTTGAGGAACAGGACAAACCTGATTAAGCGGCAACCTCAGACTTAGAAAAATATTGAAATCGATCTCAAGGAGTTTTAAATGGCTATAACAGCTGCAACCCGGAATGACATCATCGAATTGGTGGTCGTCGCCTTAAATGAGGCGCCCGGTACAACTTTACTGAATGAGCTAGTGGCAATCGTAGATGCCGGTGGTTCACTTGCCGATGTGGCAGACGCTCTGACAAGCAGTGACTCTTGGAAAGCTAAATATCCGGCTTTCCAAACAGCTGAGGAGTTTGCAGACGAATGGTTAGGAAACTTGGTTCCCGAGGCGAGCGCCGCTGCGCTGGCAGAGGGCAAATCAGTAGCCGTTGGCTTGGTCAATGGCGGTGCGAGCTTTTCTGATATCATCCTAGCGGCTCAATCTTTCCTTTCTGCTACCGCAGAATCTGATGCAGCATTTGGAACTTCTGTTGCAAACTTCAACAACAAAACTGAAGTTGCAACTTACTACACGATCACTCAAGAAGTTGCTGCCGCTGGAACCGACACTCTGAGCAACGTTGACTCTTCTGAAGCGTCTGTAACCGCAGCGAAAGCTGCTGTCGATACAGCCGCGGCTCCTGCTGGGTCAACAATCGCACTCACTACAGCTTTAGACACAGGCGCAAGTTTCGTCGGTGGAGCTGGCAACGATACGTTCAGCTCAGTTTCAACAACAGCTGCGAAGACAACAATCGGCGCAGGCGACACTATAGACGGTGGCGCGGGTACTGACAGACTGACAATTTCTGTAGCCTCGGATACCGCCACCGCTACATCCGCGGCGGTAGCCAGTACAAGCGTTGAGGAAGTGGCCGTATACAACAATTCAGGGGCTGCATACAGTGTAGACACCTCCCTGATGGCAGGATTAACCGACCTTTACGTTGTTGGTGGTAACGCAGCTGCGGATGTCACTTTTACAGGTGTGAAGTCTTCGCCGAACGTGCACCTTACCTCTATTATCAACGACGTAACTGTTACAAACGCAGCTTCTGTTGGTCTGGGCAGCGCTGATGCAGTGACAATCGCTCTCACAGGCGCGATTCCCTCAGGAACTGCAACTCTGACTTACAACGACATTGAGACATTTAATGTTGTCACTGCTGGATCAACTACCGGATCAGCTACTCGGTCTTTGACACTTACCAGCGACCAGCTCGAAACTGTAAATGTATCTGGCGCATCTGGCGCTAACATAACAGCCACTATGACTGGTGCTGCCATCCTTGGTCAGGTCGGCACGTTGGACGCGTCTGAGATGACTGGCGCTCTGAGAGCCACTGTGGCTCCTGGCGCATCCGGCCTACTTAGCGTTACTGGTGGGTCAGGTGGAGACACTCTGACTATGGGTGCGATGAGTGCCGATTACACCGTCGACGGTGGTGCCGGTGCAGACACTCTCGTAGTGACCTCAGCAGCCTACAGTAAAACATCTACTACTGGTCAAGTCGGTGACGGCGTGACTAATATGGAGGTACTGGCTGTAAGTGGAAGCGCAGACCTTCGGGCGTTCAGCAACAACACGTTTGCAAGTCTTGTTTCTGCAGGCTCTGCATCCATCACTGGTTTAGGTACGGACGCAGCTTCACTCACGATGCTTGCGGCTGGCAGCAACACACTCGACCGAGCCACTGACGGTGCAGCTGATGAAGCTACGGTTACTTTCGCTGGTACTACCGAGTTCACCGTTGCTTCACTCAATGTTGCAGACGAAGAGACATTGACTATCAATTCTGCTTCAACTGTAACTGGCGGTGTAGCTAACACGATCACTTCATTAGTAGGTACTGACCTGACCAGCCTTACTCTTGCTGGTAGCCGGGATCTGACGATTTCCGCTATTTCAGGTACCAAGTTAGCTACCGTTGACGCCTCTGGGCTTAGTGGGACAGGTACTGTCCTTAACATCACAGCGTCAAGCTCTACCGCTGACATGACTGTAACAGGAGCTGCAGGTGTTGAGTCCAGCACAGGTGAGGTAATGAACACCATTACCACTGGCACAGGTGATGACACCATAACAACGGGCGATTACGCAGATACCATTAGTGCAGGTAACGGTGACAACACGATTGTTGCTGGTGACGGTGACAATACAGTAACCACCGGTCGCGGCACTGACACAGTCACTGCTGGTGACGGTGACAACACTATTACCACGGGACTCGGTGCTGACACGATCACTGCAGGTAACGGAGACAACAGCATTACGGCAGGTAGTGGTGATGACACTGTCACTGTTGGAGGTACAACTACTTCGACTACAGTCTTCGACAGCAACACTATCGATTTAGGCGCGGGTGACGACACCCTGACCTCAGGCGACGGAAAAGACACCGTAACCTTAGGCTCTGGTGATGATAACGCTTCCACAGGCGGTGGCGCAGACAAGATCTATATGTCTGACTTCGACGATGACGACGTCATTGATGGTGGTGCAGGTTCTGACTTATTGTCCGCTGCAGCATTGGCAACCTTGACAACAACTCAGGTACAGGCTGTTGATAAGTTCATCGATGTAACACCTGGTACATCCCGATCATCAACACCACAGTTCACCGCTGTTGAAACCGTATATATGGACGTCAATCTTGCAGCTGCAAACGCGAGTTCTGCAACTACGAGTGAGACTGTGAGCTTCGCATCATCTAGCGGTATTTCTAACCTCTACTTGAACGTGACTGATGGTGATGCAACCAATGCAGCCAAACTGACTCTTTCGAGTGTCGATGCATCAGCTATACATTTGATTGATTCAGGCACGACTGATGACCTGGGTACCTTAGTAGTTGCTGGTGCTGGTCAAGCATCGCTAACTTTGAAGGGCCATGATTTCGATGGTTCGACAGCAATAACTGTTAGCGATGCTGATGCACTAACAGTTACTGAGTACGTTAGTACATCTGTTTCTACCGTAGGTGCGTCGGTGTACGGCACTTTGACTGCAAACGATTCAAGTGCTCTCACAGTGACACTGCCCGGAGTCGCCTCTACAGTTGGTACCTCTGCCATGACTGTTGGTGCGATTACAGCTAACTCTCTGGAAACACTGACATTAAGCGCAGGATCTAACGCAACCCTTACAGCCTCCACGATTGCTACTAGCGGAGATGAACTGACTTCTATCGATATAGATGTAGCAGAAGATGGTACGATGAATCTCACTTCAATCACCGCTACCGCAGGTGACGTCGATGCTAGCACTATGACTATTGATGTCGGTGTTGGCGGTACTTTTGATAACGGCGGTGCGGCTCCCGTGGTGATCTCTGCTGATTCAATTGCAGCTGCTACTGTAACAGTAGGCGCGGCAGCAACTCTGCGAGCTGATCTGACCTATGCTGGCGCCACGACAGTTACTGCTTCAGCCGGCAGCACAGTTGATATTGACGATATTGGGGTCGCGGGCTTGGTTTCTTCCGTGACGATCAGTGGCCGAGCAACATTAGCGGGTGATCTTGACCTGCTAGGTGAAGCTACTCTCAATTTCTCAGGTCTGACCGCTGCTGCAGTGACAATCGATGGAAACTCAGCTGGCGACAAAACTATCGTCGGTAACAACTCAGCAAACACACTTACCACTGGTGCGGGTGATGACTCTGTGACTGGCGGTGGTGCTGTTGATACCATCGACACAGGCGCTGGTGATGATTCCATTAGTGCAGGTGCTGGCGCAGACGACATTACTGGTGGTACAGGAGCTGATGTTATCAACGGCGGTACAGGTGCAGACACCTATTCCGTCGGTGATACTGATTCTGTAGTTGATACTGGTACAGCTACCTCTGCAACGGCAGCCGGTATTGATACAGTTACAGTCACAGACGGCGATATATTTGATTTGTCGGGCCGTACAGAAGCGCTTAACGGCGTTGATGGTGGCGCCGCGGTTTCGGTTACGTTGACTGATAACACTGATGACACAACTGCTACTGAGCTTCTTGCGGCAATCGATGCTGCAATCGACGCCACTGCAGCTGCAGATGATGTTTTCTTAGTTGACGTTACTGACTCGGGTACTGGTGGTAGTGCTAGCTGGACTGGCGTATACCTAGTAGGCTTGCTCGACGGTACAGCAAGCGCGAACGACATTCTTATCAAGATAGTCGGTACAGGTGTTGATGAGAACTCAACTATCGCAATCGCTGGCGGTGATGTTGTTCTTACAGTGTAAGCTAGGCACCTCCATTAGGATTACACTATCTTAGTACTTTAAAGCTAAGCGAAAATCAAAAAAGCCAGCCCTGCACGGGGCTGGCTTTTTTTATGAGTGTAATCTGGTGTTCGGGGACAGTCGTGTTTCATTAGGATCGAAGTTAGAATTAAGTCCATACACACATCCTAATCAGGAGATTAAAATGACGACAATAACCATAGACGATAAAGCTTATGAAGTGGATTCACTTTCCGACGATTCAAAAGCTCAGCTTGCTAGCCTGCAATATGTAGACTCAGAGCTGAGGAGGCTTCAGGCTCAAGCGGCGGCCCTGCAGACAGCCAGGATTGCTTACGGTCGCGCACTTAAGCAGACTCTGGAGGAAGGAAAGGCTCCAGAAGAAGATGAGGTGAGTATCCAAGGACTAGGGGATTCGATTAAATTCGATGAATAGAAAAACCGGCAGAATGGGAAGGAGGACTTGCTATTGTGCTCCTAAAGAAAAAGAGCTCCTTTGTTTGTAAGGCGTTTGTAGTGTTCATTAGTGGTAAGTTTTTATTTTCTTAAAATTGGGCCATAGCTTTCGGCGGGGCTCCTAAAAAATAAATTGGAAATAAGAGTGTTTGCCAATTACTGGTAGTCCATGACTTGTTGGTCAAAAACGCAAAAATAAATATGAAATCTTTGATTAGAAGTCAGGACTGGTAGTCTTCCGGTTTGCCAACTACAACGCACATGTGCAAACCGGTGATGGTACATTTAAGTTCAGCCAAGGTGACGCAGATATGGCGAACTGAACTGTTTTATTGATACCTTCGCTAAATAAAATATTGGACTAAGAAATTGCTAAAAGAACGCTAGATATCCGTGAAAATAATCACCGCAGTTTTGCCTAGTCAGATAGCGAGCGGGAAAGGCTGGCCCGTACAGCTATTTTCAAAGCGTTGTCAACAACGTGACCGGCCAGCACGAGATCTCTACGATCCTGAGAAATATGAAGACTAAATATTTGCTCCTCAGAGATATGTGAACTCTGAAAGGTTAGTTATTTCGGTGGCCGAGTCGGTGATAACTGAAAAAACTAACGACGTTTATAGAGTTGTTGAGTCTCAGAACCATGGTTGTCATCGATCCTTCAGGCTAGATTTAAATTTTTCAGTGTGAAGTGACAAAAGACACCGGTCAGTGGTTGCATAATGCTTGTGGAGCGCTAATCATTGCGCGCGCCCAGAGAGGTAAATTAAGTATTTTCTTATAGATATGGCCAGCTCTAAGAATCCGGGCTCTTTAATACATGAATAATCAGTAGCATGGGCTTTAAGTTGGACTAGCTGGTACAGACGCAAGAACTCGGTCTATTGGAGTACCGAAGCTAGGCAAATACGGCGTGAGATTGGCAGTCAGGTTTTGTCGGACTTATGTTGCGGGTCTTCTATCGAACTTGAGGTAGAGCTATATGCTCAAGTGCTACTCAGCTCCATAAAATATCTGTTCGTCACCATTGGAGTAAACCATGCGATAGTCATTGATTCCGTCATTGTTTAAATCGCTTTCATCAAAAAAGCCTTGGAGATCTGGCGTCAAATCCGTAATTTTACCAAGCGTGTAGTCTGGTACGAGCCGGATGGTTTCGCGACCACTGTCGATTGTCAATAAAGAGAACTCAGTAATTCCAAAACCTTCAAAGTTGACATCGATATATCCAATCCTTCGCCTTATTGCTGATTCTAGCTCTGAAAAGTTTGCCGGCGCTGAATGAAAGTACTGTACCTTATCGTTATTACCGTCTTTGTAATATAAGGCTATTGCACTGTAATCAGCTTCGGTAGGATGAGGCTCTTCAAAAATTCCAGAAAGGCCATTCAAGCTCGATCTAACCAAAGCATAAGGTCTGATGAGCCAGCGATCGTAGTACGAGGCATTGATAATAATCTCTCCGTTAGGGTTTTTTTCTAATTTTGGAATACCTTGGTCCTTCTGAATTTCTATGTTGCCTTGATCTGAGATCACCAATTCAGGCATCTGAAGAGCAGATAAGGCCTCTTGAAGCGTTTCGATAGAAGCTATACCGGGATGCATATCGATTACATGATTAACATCTGTTACAAACTTGTATATCCCGCCCTCCCACTCCCAAACCCCTACAGGTATATCAAGCAGATTTCTGGTTACTTTTGTAGGTCTTAAGTAGAATTTGTCCTCACCGAAGGCAATCTCGATGATACCTGTTGAGGACTGAACGGCTGTTAATCTTGAGATTGATAAGAGACCTATTTCATTTATGAGTTCAAGGTATGTTTTAGAGTTATCAATGACGGATGGGACATTCAGATCTATCAGATCGGGCTGTGTAATGTTTTCCGCTACTATGCTTATTTTCGGCGCCAGTGTAGTAAAATCGGCATCAGTATCAATTATTTCAACCGTCGTGGTTGATTGAGTGCCGAGCAACGCATTACCTGTTGGTAGTGACAGTGTTAACGCTAAGGTTTCTGTCGACTCGCCAACGTCATCATTTTTCAAAGTGATCTCTAAGGTTGTTTCTGATAATCCGTCTCCGATAGAAATACTGGTCTGAGTTCCAATATAATCTTCACCTTCCACTGCGGTACCATTCGAAAGTGAAACTGTCGCTCCAACCGAACCGCTAGATCCAGAGGTTCTTAATATCTTTATTTTGGCAATCTTGCTATCCTCCGACGCCCTAAAGATCCCCCCATCAAATTGCAGAGTACCCTCTTCATAATCAACAATGGTTACCGCCATCGTGTTGTTCGAACCGATCGTATCACCCGTAACGCTGGACAGAGTAAGTGTAAATAATTTGTCATCAGCCACGATGTTGTTGTCAGATATCGTGATGTCAACGGTCTTAGAATCCGAACTCCCCGCGTCCCAGTCCAATGTCGAAGAAATGGCGTTATAGTCTTCGGGTGACTTTGCGGTTCCGTCGGTCGACGCGATAGAGACACTGGCCGCGCTAGAAGCGTCGCCAGTACGTAAAACTGTGATAGTCAGAGTTGATGCGTTTTCATCAACACTTGCGGTGGTCGACGCAAAACTCAATTCGCCAGCCCACGCATTGACGACAACAAATTGAACTAAGAGTGCTGCGAGTTGTGACGGTAGTTTTAACATGAATCGTCATCTAGTTATTCGAGATATACTATAAAAAGCGGAACAGCTTATCCGCTTTTCGCTCGGCATTCTACAGGAAATATATTTCTAAGTTGTTGAAATAAATCAAAATATTAATTCGAATGTTTGTAGTAACCATCGGATCACAATGAGATGCAACTATTGTTCCAACCTGCTAATCGTATCAGACGTGATCAGCTCAAGTACCTGACCAGCACTATGAAACATTTACAAATGTGTATCGTCTTAATTATCATCAGGTGTCTATCTATAATAAGTAATCCGATTTTTTTGGTGATCAGCTTGAGTCTCAGCGCTCTCCGAGATCGATCCTAAGTAAATAGCTATATTTTAATTACTCTAGTCTCTGCTGCTTCCGCTGTAATCTCTTAATTTAACCTAATCGCGCTGAGTGACCGCCAGCCGCTCTTGATTGAGCAGGCTGACATTATTCTAGCTATGGTGCTTGTTTCTCAGAAATTCGGATCCTTGGGGAGCAGCACCGTCGCTAGCTGTCGGAATTGGCATTCGTGATAGGTGCTTGGAGAACGAATTTGTGTGCTATTGAGGAGACACCTCCTAAACTTGCAGAATCCGGTATTTCCCTGTCTATTGTTATTTACCAAACTCCGCCTGAACAAGTGAAATGTGCGATACAGTCTGCGTTTGTGGCATTGCGGGTAGTCGCTCTAGAGGCTGGTTCAAAAATCACAGTGGTCGATAATGGTGACGGTTCAACACACAATTGGGAATATCTAAGCCCTCTCTCAGAGGAACTCGAACGTTCTGGATGTAGGCTAGACTACATTAGTGGTCACGGTAACATCGGCTATGGTGCCGGTCACAACCTCGCCTTCAAACAGGGCCATCGTCCATTGCATGTATTTATGAACGCCGATGTTGAGCTTGACCCAAATGTATTTATGCATGGATGCGCCTACTTTAAAGATAACGCTGACGTTGCCATGATATGCCCCAAGGCTTTCGATGACTCAGGAAACAGACAGTTCTTGTGTAAGCGCTACCCCACCGTATTCGACTTATTTGTTCGCGGATTTGCCCCGGGTTTCATAAAGCCACTCTTTTCGGGTCGCCTCGCGCATTACGAAATGCGTGAGCTCAGTGAAAAAAAAGCGAACAAAAACATCAGCATAATTAGTGGCTGTTTTATGTTCTGTCGTAGTTCTACGATACAAAAAGTTAACGGATTCGACCCTTCTTTCTTCTTGTACTTTGAAGATTTCGATCTTTCATTGAGGGTGAATCGCGAAGCAAGGCTGGCATACTTACCTAACATGAAGATTAAACACAGCGGCGGGAATAGTGCTCGCAAAGGTGTCTCACACATCTTGATGTTCTTGCGTTCGGCATGTCGGTTCTTTTCTCTGCATGGTTGGCGCTGGATCTAGAGTTGGATAGGGTTTTAGCTAGGCAAAAAAAGCCTAAAATCCTGGTGACGGGCGCAACGGGGTTTGTCGGCCGACATCTCGTTGGTTACCTGCTTGAGAATTATTACCGCGTCAGCGTGTACTCACGACACGAATTCAGCAGGAGTGAATGCTATGGACTGGAACCTGAAGATTGGTTCACCGGGGCTATGGAGGACAATCACACATTGACAAGTGCGTGCAGGACGGCGGATGTCGTGGTCCACCTCGCTAATCTTGCCCACGCCGGTCTCTCGAACCAAATCAGCTATTACAGTTTCAATATCGAAGGCACCAAAGCCGTCTGCGAGGCTTGTCGTGAGGCAAAAACCCAAAAGCTAGTCTATGTTAGCTCAGCGTTAGCACTGAATCCGGCACACTCCGCATATGCGCAGAGTAAGAAACTGGCGGAAGAGGTTTTAGTTAAAGCCGCTAGGGATGCTGCAGAAATTGGTGACGAGTTTCGTACTTACATTTTGCGTCCGGCCAACATTTATGGGCCTGGCATGAAGGGCAATATCGCTCGGCTGATTCGAGGCATTATTGATCGTCGTATGCCACCGCTCCCGCCCCTTAACAACCGGTTTGCCATGGTTTCAGTATATGATGTCTGCCGGGCGATTGAGATTCTTATTGAGAACTCTTCAGTCTCTGAGCGCTGTTACTTGCTCACGGATGGAGAGCAATATACACCTAACCGCGTGGAGTCAGCCATATATGCTGCGCTAAGTCGAAGGCAGCCGCGCTGGCGATTGCCGCGTGTGGTATTCTTTGGCACTGCACTTGGTGCTGAGATATTAAATCGGTTGCGACTTGGTAAAACTACGGTGGGGCTCCGCACATATCAAAACCTAGTGGCCGACAGTCCGCTGCAGAACGAGGATTTAGGTGAAACATTAGGGTTGAGTCCAACTCGTAATTTTGAGGATGACTTACCTTCTATTATCTCAGCCGAAAGTCATATTGAAAGTCTGGGCTCCGTTTGACTTTGCGGTTCACTTATTCTGGAAACGTCAGATAAAAGAGAATTACCGATAGGAATGACAAAGCAATATAGCGCCTCTACGAAGGGAATCATACTAGCGGGTGGAACCGGATCACGCTTGCATCCTATGACCGCCTCAGTCAGCAAGCAGTTGATTCCGGTTTACGACAAGCCGATGATCTACTACCCCCTAGCGACCTTGATGCAGGCCGGTATTCGGGAAATACTCATCATTACGACGCCACAGGATTCTGAGGCTTATCAGGGCCTGCTTGGTGATGGCAGTGACTGGGGATTGACGCTTCAGTATAAACAGCAGCCCAGACCCGAAGGGCTTGCACAGGCCTTCTTGATTGGCGAGGAGTTTATTGGTAACAGTCGGGTCTGCTTGATCCTCGGAGACAATATTTTTTACGGCAATCGTATCGAAGACACTTTGCGTCACGCTGTCGATCAACAGCAGGGCGCCTCGGTGTTTGCTTACTATGTCACAGATCCCGAGCGCTATGGTGTGGTGGTGCTGGATGACGAGGGAAAGGCGATTGATCTCGAAGAAAAGCCTAAACAGCCCAAGTCCAATTATGCCGTGACTGGCCTGTACATGTATGACAACGATGTTGTCCAGATCGCAAAGAATATAAGGCCATCGCTCCGAGGCGAACTTGAAATTACCGACATCAATAAGGCGTATCTTGAGCGCCAGAACTTGCGCGTCGAGCTGTTTGATCGGGGAACAGCGTGGCTGGACACTGGGACAGTGCAATCGCTCCTCGATGCAGCAAACTTTATTCGTGTCTTGGAAGAGCGCCAAGGTCTGAAGATCGGGTGCCCTGAGGAAATTGCCTACCGGCAGGGGTACATCGATGCCGGGCAGCTCAGGCTGCTGGCGCAGCGGCTCGATAAGAGTGGTTACGGTCAGTACCTTATGCAGCTGCTGGATCGACGCTAGCGTTCTGCCCCAGAGAGAAAACCGGACAAGCCCAAAAAATCATGAAGATCACTGAGACAGCCATCCCCGAGGTGCTCCTTTTCGAACCGACAGTGCACGGTGATGCGCGCGGTTACTTCATGGAAACATTCCGCGCGGCGTTTTTCAGCGAGCGCGGTCTGGACCTGGAATTTTTGCAGGACAATCAGAGCCGGTCAGCTCAGGGCACGCTGCGCGGTCTGCATTTTCAGCGTGAATTTCCCCAGGGCAAGCTGGTGCGGGTGATAGCCGGCGAGGTGTTTGACGTGGCGGTGGATCTGCGCGAGAGCTCGGCCACCTTCGGACAATGGATCGGTGAGGTGCTGTCGGCCGAAAACCACAGGCAGCTCTGGGTGCCGCCGGGCTTCGCGCATGGCTTTTATGTGCTCAGTGACAGCGCTGATCTTTGCTACAAATGCACCGACTACCACCATCCCGAGGATGACCACAGCCTGCTCTGGAATGATCCGGACATAGGCATCGAGTGGCCGCTGCTGTTCTCAGAGCCACTGCTCTCGGCCAAGGACGCGCAGGCCCGGCGTCTCGCTGAGATCCCTCTGTACCCATGAGCAAGCCGCTGATTCTACTGACTGGCTGCTTCGGCCAGCTGGGTACCGCTATTCAACGGCGCTGGGATGCCGCGTCACTGTCGGCGGACTATGACCTGCTGCCGGTGGACGCCAGTCAGCTCGATCTGACCGATGCACCCGACGTCAGAGCCTATCTCGATCAGCTAAAGCCTCGTTATGTCATCAATACGGCGGCCTACACGCAGGTAGACAACGCTGAATCAGATGCTGAGGCGGCGTTTGCGCTCAACGGGGACGCCGTGTCTGTGCTTGCGCGGTGGTGCAGCAAAAACGACTGTACCCTGATTCAGATCTCCACCGATTTTGTCTTTGACGGGCAGGCGGATTCTCCCTACCTGCCGGAAGCGGCAACAGGGCCGCTGAGTGTCTACGGCGCCAGCAAGTTGGCGGGGGAACATCACGTGCGGGACAGGCTGCCGCACAACGGCATCATTGTGCGCACCGCCTGGCTGTACTCCGAGTTTGCCAGCAACTTCGTCAAGACCATGCTGCGCCTGATGGATGAGAGGCCCGAGCTGAAGGTCGTCAATGATCAGATCGGCTCGCCGACTTCCGCGCACACCCTCGCCCAATTTATTCTGACCCTCGTTCAGAAGGGCGCCACGCACGGTGTCTTTCACTGGACCGACGGGGCTGAAATCAGCTGGTTTGACTTCGCCAGAGCGATTCATGAGGCGGGCAGGTCCTGCCGGCTGCTGGCCAACGACGTCTCGATTAAGCCGATTCCGAGCAGCGCCTATCCGACGCCGGCAACCCGGCCTGCCTACAGCGTGCTGGATCGCACGTCCTCGCTGGCGCTGATTGACGAAGACGCCGAGGATTGGCAATCTGCCCTCAAACATGTTGTTGAGAATCTGGTGCGCATCGCCAGCCGCTCTGACAATAAGGAGCCTAACGAATCTTCATGAGAAAACTTCTGGTTACCGGCGCTGCGGGCTTTATCGGCTCGAATTTTGTGCACTACTGGCATCAGTCCAACCCTGAGGACCGACTCGTCGTGCTGGATGCGCTGACCTACGCGGGCAACCGGGCTAACCTGTCTGCCTGTGAAGGTGCCGGTTGGTACGCTTTTGTGCAGGGTTCAATTTGTGATCAGGGTCTCGTGGAGGGCCTGCTGCGGGAGCATGAGATTGACACGCTGGTGCACTTTGCCGCAGAGAGTCACGTCGACCGCTCCATTACCGGCCCGGATGCGTTCATCGAGACCAATATTGTTGGCACCCACACTCTGCTGAAGTGCGCTAAAAAAGTCTGGCTGGATGAAGGCATGCAGTCTGAACATCTGTTTCACCATGTGTCTACTGACGAAGTCTACGGCACCCTCGGCCCTTGGGATCCGGCATTCAGCGAGTCTACCCCGTACGCACCGAACTCGCCTTATGCTGCCAGCAAGGCGGCGTCCGACCATCTGGTGCGGTCCTATCACCATACCTACGGGCTGAACGTCACCACCAGTAACTGCTCCAACAATTACGGGCCTTATCATTTTCCGGAAAAGCTGATCCCGCTTTGCCTGTTGAATATTCTGATGGGTGAGTCGCTGCCGATTTACGGTGACGGCAAACAGATCCGGGACTGGCTGTTTGTGGATGACCATGCCCGTGGCATCGAGCTGATCATCCGGAACGGACGCCGTGGTGAGACTTACAACATCGGCGGCAATAATGAGTGGGCCAACATCGACGTGGTAAAACTGCTGTGCAGTATTGTCGATCAGCGTTTCGCGGACAACCCGCGGCTGTCCGGGCGCTTTCCAGATTCGCCCTGTGCCAGCGCCACGCCGGCGGGTTCGCTGATTGCCTACGTTGAGGACCGCCCCGGTCATGACACCCGCTATGCCATCAACGCGGAAAAGATCATGACCGAACTGGGCTATCAGCCGGTGGAAGATTTTGAGTCGGGTCTCAACAAGACCGTAAACTGGTATCTGGCGAATGAAGCCTGGTGGCAATCCATCCTTAACGGCAGCACTTGTTCCTGATTGCACTGCTGTCTACTGAAGTTGCCCTCTTTCGGTGAATGCCTCGCAGGGTTGCCCGGCCTCGTTGAGTTCCAGGGATATCCCCTGCGGCACCGTAGAGCCGTGAATGCGGCCGGATAGAACTATTTCGCTTGATTGTCAGTCTCATGAACAAGGTCTAGAAAGCAGGGCCTGGAGGACAGAGCGTACAGGGAGTAAAAGACAGGGCGTAAAAAGTGAGTTTATCTGGCCAGCTTGAGGGCTCTGTCGGTTGTCGGGACCCCGACTTTTATGGCCGCTCAGTCAGTGGTAAAAGCCAGAGCTCCAGTCACTGCAAAAAAACGCGACGGGTTTGATGGAGTCATTGCGACAGCTATTGCAAAAGCCATTGTAAAAGTTGTTGCGAAAGACATTGCAAAAGAAAGTGCGTGAGCAGGCGTGAAAAGAAGCCGGGAAAAAATCTAGTGCGAAATAAAGCGCTAAATAAAAGGCAGAATAAAGGGCCAAGGAAAATAAAGCAGGCGGATTGGAAGCAAGTGCAAAAGTCGGTGAAAGAAAGGCGAAAGTAAAGGTGAAAGACGGGTAAAAGTAACCGAGAAATAAGTGCGAAAAAAAATGCGGCAGTAAGCGGGCAAGCAGCGAAAGAAACGCAAAAGCGCAAGAAGGTTGAGAAGCGTAAGAAGTTTAAGTAGCGCAAGAAAGGCAAGAAGCAATAGAAAAGCAAGAAGCCACAGAAACGGAACAAGTAAAGAAACGTGAGAAAGCAGAAACTTCGTGAGCAGGCAGGTTCGAGAGAAATTGTGGAAACGAACAGCAGAGCAAACCGCAAAACAAACAGAAAGGCTGAGTTGACAGCGCTCAGAGCCTTGAATTCAGGGTTTGGTGCAGGGTCAATAAGGTCAGGAACAGTGGCCGTATTCCTCAGTGCACTGCTGTTGCTGGGCGCCGGCGCGGTGCAGGGGCAGACTGAATCGGACTTTGCCCTGTTCGAGCCGGTGGATTCCACGAGCAATGCCGCCAGTTCGGCACCTCGACGCCGGGGGGGGGGCGCGACCGCGGATACTGCCGCCAGTGAGGCCGAGTTCTCCCTGATCGGCACTGCCCGGATTGGCAACCAAACTTCAGTCATGCTGAGACACGTCAGCGGAGAGGCAGTTCGCGTGTCTCTGGAGCGTTCTCGCATGCCCATTCCGGGCTATGGGCAGTACGCGGTAGTGGGCTCTGAAGGAGACAGCGTGTCCATTCAATACCCCCAGTCGGTTGCCTGCGCGGAATTTGCCGCTCAGGGCGTCAGTTGTGATGCCAGCCGCAACATTGCCACGCTCAGTCTTACCACCGCCAAGGCGATTGTGCCCAGCCCGGCGGCAGCCGAGACAACGGAGCCGGATTCTGGCCAAGAAGAAGGCCGGGATGCACCGATCAACCCGTTCGAGGCTCTGCGCAGCCGGGCGCAGAATGGCGCGCCGCCTCCTGAGCGCCCCGACCGGTTTCAGCCCCGCAGGATAGATCCGGCGGATGTGCCGCCCGGCATGCGGGTAGTCTCGACGCCGTTTGGTGATCGCCTGGTTGAAGAATAGCCTTTTGGCCAGAGCGCCTGATGAGAGGTGCGGGTACTGACGCGCTTCCCTCTGGTCGGCGCTTGTCGCTCACGTGCCTCTCGGCCTGCTCGTTACCCGCTAATGCTTTTTCCGTCCACACCCGAATTTAATGGGTGTCAGACGGATTTGACTCTCGGCCTGGCATTTTAAGAGCTGACTGCCCGGCTTTTTATCAGCCGTCCTTGTTTATCCACCACCCCCAAAGCTGCGCCGAGAGTAAATGATACGGGCATGGAGTTTCTTACAAACAGCGCCGCGACCCCTTATTGTGCTAGATTAGCGGCCAATACAATGTCCCAAAAACAGGAATGCCGGACTAACTGTGAAGCTGACCTACCCATGAGCACCTTCTGTTTGCGCGTGCGCCTCAAGTGGCAACGGTTCAGAACGATTGTCGCGCTTTGTATCACGGCTCTGCTGCCTGCTGTTAGCATGGCTTATGTCGTCGACGGCGCCAAATGGCTGCGGGGCGAAGCGGAGTTCTATGTCGCCATTCCCGGCTTGGCCGCCTCAGAAATCAGCTGGAACAGCGCAGTCATTGACGCTCTGAATAATTGGAGCGCTCACACCGTGTTCAATTTCACGGTCTTGGAAGAAGACAAGGACCCCTGCGCAGTTGACGATTTCAGTAGTATCGATTTTAGCCAGGATTTCTGTGGCTCTGACTTTGGCGAAAACACCCTGGCGGTGGCGGTTCGCCGTTTTGAGGCACAGGAGCTTGGCCCTCCCAACATCATTGAAGGCGACATCGTGGTCAATAATGCAGTGCGCTACGACATCTTCGACGGGCCACTGGTTCAGTTTGGCTTTCTCAACAGTGGGCTCGATTTCAAGCGTATTGCGCTGCATGAGCTTGGCCATGTGATCGGGCTTGATCATGAAGAAGCCAACCCGGCAATTATGGCACCGACCATCAGTGATATCTTTGAACTGCAGGAGGATGACATTGCCGGTGTCGAGGCGCTTTACAGTGGCCTTGATAATTGCCAGATCAAGCGGCTGACTTTCGGCAGTTCGTCCGAATCTTTGAGCAGTGGCGACTGCAGGGTGCTGGAACTCACCGTTGGCGGTTCGGACGACAGCTACATCGATCTCTATCAGTTTGAGGTGTCGCAGTCAGCTCAGTTCGAGTTCTCGGCCAGCTCCGACACGCTGGATACGGTTCTGCTGCTGGCGACAACTGATCTTGAGTATCTGGCCGTGGAGACGGGCTCCTCCGACGATTGCGATTCGACCCTGACTCAGACTCTGGAGGCTGGCTCTTACTTTTTGATGGTGAATACTTACGATGAGCCCGTTGATGTCGATTGCGGCGTCTCCGGGGATTACAGACTCACCGCCAATTTCAGCACCGGGACGCAACCCGAGCTGGGTCCGCCCACCAGCCTGCTGGGCGCTTTCAGTCAGGCCAGTTTTACCGGTGGCATAAGTGCCGATGACGGCGCTTCATTCGGCAATGTGTTCAGTCCGTGGGATTCGCTGGACATCACCGCCGAGATTGTGGTGGATCCTGTGCATGTCGGCGAGCCGGGCTTTTTGCTGGTGGCGGCTCTGTTGCCGGATGCGCTGTTGATGCTCAACGAGGAGAATCAGTTTGTCGATGTCTCGGCTGCAGGCAGTCCGCTGGCGATCTACCGGCGCAAAGTGCTGGCAGAAAGCGAGCAGATAGACGTCGCGAAGGGCCTGGTGCCCGGCCCGCTTGGTATCTTTCAGCTGGAGGCAAATATTGTGGTTGGCTACGGGCTCGATGCCAACCCCGATGAGGTCTATTACCACACGACTCCGATGAACCTGATCGTCGCCACTCAGGCTGGCGACGGCAGTTAAACACCTGAAGTTTCTGACAATATCTTGCCACTCACGCAGGTTCATGAGGGCGATATTTACTGTATAATCCGCGTCTAATTTCGGGGCAGGCCGCCTGTTCAGGGGACACCCCGTGAGACCACGCATGCCCGCCGGCGGAATGCGAAACAGGAGTCAGATTGTGAACAATTCGTTAGTAAAGCGTGGCGTCTTCAGTGTGTTGGTGCTGCTGGCCTCAACCCTGCTGTCCCATTCAGTTTCCGCTCAAAATGTGGCGGATAATATTCGACCTGTCGGCTCAATCTGCCTGGCCGGCCAGGCCTGTGTCGGCACGGTGGCCGGCGCCATGAATGAAGCCAGCGGAGCAGATGCTGCTGAACCTGCAATCGAGGCCGCAGCAGAGGCTGCCGCTGACGCGGCTCCGATGGAAGTGGCGGCTGCGGCAACAGAGTTCGATGCGGCGGGTGCCTACCAGATGAGCTGCAACGCCTGCCATGGCACCGGTGCAGCCGGCGCTCCGATGCTGGGTGATGCCGCGGCCTGGGAAGCCCGCATGGAAAAAGGCATGGAGGCGCTAATGTCCAACGTCATTAATGGCGTCGGGGCGATGCCAGCACGCGGCATTTGCATGACCTGCAGCGATGACGACCTGCAGGCTATCGTGAACTACATGCTGGCGCAGAATTAAGTGGCCAGCGCGGTCGGGTCCCGCTCGGAAGTGAACGGTCCGTGCCTTCGGTTAAACAGACAATTACAGATTTTTCGATAAAGAAGTGAAGAGGGTGTTACCTATGAACAATTTTTTTAAAGCCGGCCTGATGGCCATGACTGCCTGCGCTGCAACCGCGAGCTTTGCTGACAACAGCGAAGGGCTGCAGCTGGCTCAGGTCAGCGACGGCTTCAATGCTGAGCAGAAGTACATGGCTTCCTGCTTTGCCTGCCACAGCACCGGTGCGGCCGGCGCGCCCAAGGTCGGTGCCGAGATGATGAGCGAGTGGGAACCTCGCCTCGAGAAGGGTCTGGACGCGGTAGTCGCTAACGCCATTAACGGTGTGAACGCGATGCCCGCCAAGGGTCTGTGCTTCGACTGCAATGAAGACGATATCCGCGCGCTGGTTGAGTACATGCTCGAAACCAGCCAGTAAGCGATCCGCTTGTCAGAAAATGGGCTCTTCGGAGTCCATTTTTTTTGCGCGCGAAAAAGTGCTACTGCCGGGAAAACACGGCCGGCGTGCGGGACTCAAAATTGGCCGGATAAGTTGCCGTTTGCCGCCTCCCGAAATACACCTTTAATAGTCGGCCCAAGCGGAGATCGACCTACCGAGTGACCTATCCGGCGCGCTTTCAGAAGCTGGCGGCGATGAATCCCTGAGCCTGTGGTTATCGGTCTGACCCGCGGCGAAGCTGCCGCTGCTAGGACTAGCAGCTGCAACACTATCAGAAAAAACTGTCAGGCCCCTTGCTGGACCGGATTGACCTGCAGGTGGAATTGCCGTCCCTGAGCAGTGCCAAGGTGTTTGATGCGGTGCCTGATGCAGACGATTCAGGGCCGGCCTGGCAGCGCAGAAAAATTCAGGTGGCTGACTGTCGGGCCCTGCAGATGGCGCGCAGCGGCAAACTCAATAGCCGCCTGAGTGCGGCCGAGGTGGAGCAGCTGTGCCGGCTGTCTGCGGCGGAGCGACGGCAGCTTGGCGCCATGATGGATCAGCTGGGTCTTTCTGCCCGCGCCCTGCACCGGATCCAGCGGGTGGCGCGAACGCTGGCTGATCTCGACGCCAGCTCGCAGATCACGGAAGCGCACCTCCTCGCGTGCGAGTCTGTCGTGGATGACCGCCTCAGCTCTGGGGCTGCTGCTCGAGTGTGGCAAGCCGTGACTCGAGATTCGCGATGAGGGTTTCCAGCTCGTTGACGCGCTGCTGTGCTCGGTCCAGCGCGCGGGCCTGAGCGTCAAACTCTTCGCGCGTCAGCACGTCTAGCTCCCTGAGTCCGTGTTTCAGGGACTGTTCAAGCTTGGCCCTGGTCTCCTGACGCAGCTCATTGGCGGCAGGCATCAGACCGGCAAGTCGGGCACTGAGTTCATCGAGCAGGCGCTTGTCCATGCTGGGGATCCTCGGTAAAGGCAGTAAGGGTTCTGTCTGACAGGGTCAAAACCGCAGTTTAGCATTTTTGCCGGAGCAAGACGGAGCAAGACGGGTTAGCACAGGCATCAGGAGCCAGCGCTGGGCGGGTAGCCCGGGCCTGCGCGTCAGACCTGAGTGACACAGGCGCCCGGATATTGGGAAGAAACCGGTGATTTATCCGAGATAAGCACTATAAAGGTGCATAAATAAAAGCATCGCACCACGAAAAGGCAGCCAATTACACCGATATGGGGCATAAATGGCCTCAGGGGGCCCACCGCGGGCTGATGCGCCGGAGAGTTGGCAATAAGTTAAAGCTGGCACGGTCCCTGCATGGTCTGGAACACGTCAATTACATCGACGCGATTATGCGGCTTTGAAACCAGTGATCGGTCGACGGTCATCATGCAGTAAGCAGTAGATAAACGAGGTAAGGAGTAAACCGGCATGAAGTTTGTGACGGCGATAATAAAACCTTTCAAGTTGGACGACCTGCGAGAGTCGCTGTCCGAAATAGGCGTACAGGGCGTAACTGTAACCGAGGTTAAAGGCTTCGGTCGTCAGAAAGGGCACACTGAGCTGTATCGGGGTTCCGAATACGTGGTGGACTTTCTGCCCAAGGTCAAACTGGAAGTGGCGATTGCCGACGACCTGCTTGAGCGTACGCTCGAGGTTGTCGCCGACGCGGCTACCACAGGCAAGATTGGTGACGGCAAGATATTCGTCACTGATCTGGAACAGGTGATTCGTATCCGCACCGGTGAAACCGGTGAGGATGCCGTGTAGGGCTGCTGCAGGACTGGCAGTTGCCACACAGAAACTGTGTTTATCTTAGTTCGAGCACATAGCGAAAGCAGATTTATCAGATTCAGGCCTGACGACTCTGCGTTCAGTTTTACCCTAGCGATTGCTAGTGGATTGGTAGTTCTCTCCCTTGACGTATCCTACGTATGCGCCTCTGTCCTTCAGAGGCTTTTTTTTGCCCGGAAAAACCTCCCATGGTCAGAGTCTCGGCAGAGCCCTGGCGGAATGGGCCTTGCTGTGCCTGCAGGTGTCAACGCGCTGGTCGAATGGGGGTTTGACCGGATGAATTCAGAGCCTTGGTAGCGGTCCCTCAGGCAAGGAGTACTCTTGCGCAGGGACGCGTCAGGCAGCAGGGCGGAACTACTGGCCCAGGCAGTACTGGATGACTGCGAGCGCAGCCACCGGCGCGGTTTCTGTGCGCAGCACTCTGGGGCCGAGCGTTGTTGGAATGAACGTAGCCTCTACGCTGCGCGTGACCTCAGCAGGAGACAGTCCGCCTTCGGGGCCGATCAGCAGGGCAATGGAGCGGGACAGCGGATTATCGCCCAGACGTTCGGTTCCCCGGGGGTCGAGGCACAGCCGGGTTTCCGCGGATTGCTGGCCCAGCCAGTCGGCCAGATCCAACGGTTCGGCAATGGTCGGTACATCCAGTCGGCCGCTCTGCTCGGCCGCGCTGACCGCAATGCGACGCCAGTGCCTGAGCTTGTTTTCAATTCTCGAGGCCTGTTTGAAGCGCACGTCGCCATACTCACAGTTCACCGGCGTGATCAGGGTAACCCCCAGCTCGACACTTTTCTGAATGCCATAGTCCATGCGGTCGCCTTTGGACAGCCCGAGACCGCGCTCGAGCCGCGCTGCCCGCTGCTCCGATGCCAGTGCTGCCCGCTGTTGCTCTCCCAGCATCACCGCCAGCGCGTTTTTCCTTACGTCACTGATGACGGCATGAAACTCGCCGCACTCGGCGTTAAACAGCGCCACCGCATCACCGGCTTTAAGCCGCAGCACGTTGGTCAGGTAATGGGACAGGTCTTTGGACAGGTTGAGGCGCTTACCTGAGGCCAGTGGTTCTGGCGAGTAGACCCGGGTCAGGCGCACGAATCAGGCTTCTCTATTCTGCAGCTGCAGGGAGAGGTTATTCCAGATCTGGCTAACGCTTTTTGCTAGGTTCATCGAGTAGAAATGAATACCGGGGGCGCCACCTTCGAGCAGGTCATAGCAGAGCTCAGTCACGACATCGATACCGAACTGTCTCACGCCATCAGTGTCGTCGCCAAAATCTTCCAGCCGGTTGCCGAGCCATAGAGGAATCTCGGCGCCGCATTTGCTGCTGAAACGCTTGAGATTGTCGAAGTTGGTGATCGGCATCACGCCCGGCACAATCGGAATGTCGATGCCCTGCGACTGGCAGTAATCGACAAAGCGAAAGTAAGCATCCACGTTGTAAAAATACTGAGTGATGGCCGCATTCGCACCGGCGTTGACTTTCTGTTTGAAATAATCCACATCACGGCTGAAGCTTCGCGCCTCCGGATGGGTTTCCGGATAGCAGGCCACTTCGATGTGGAAATAGTCGCCGGTTTCCTCCCGGATGAATTCCACCAGCTCATTGGCGTAGCGATAGTGAGCAGGCGCGCCGCCACCGGAGGGGATGTCTCCGCGCAGCGCCACCAGCCTTTTGATCCCGGCGTCCTGATAGCTTTGCAGCAGCTCACGCACGTCGGATTCATCGGTGCCGGCGAAGGAGAGGTGCGGAGCTA
>Ga0255770_10000409_pt1 | contig 40033 bp, 31 predicted proteins | sample 071ome_22_FD_179968 | JGI IMG/M metagenome (GOLD analysis project Ga0255770, IMG submission 179968) | Coastal salt marsh microbial communities from the Groves Creek Marsh, Skidaway Island, Georgia - 071404AT metaG (version 2) | ecosystem: Environmental > Aquatic > Marine > Intertidal zone >...
GGTGCGCGATGAGGCGTCGTCCACCCGGCGCGCATTCGTCCGACTCTTCGCGCGCGTCGACGATTGATCGATCGATCGATCCATCCATCGGTGCGACGATTGGTGTCCCGCTCCACCCCGAACGAACGACGATGACGACGATGATGATGATACGTAAACCCTAATGTGTAAACCCTAACGTCGTGATCCGGCCGAAACGTGCGTGCACACAAGGTTGTATACGGCACGGTACGAAACCGTTCATTAATAAGTTTCTGTATGCGCCGTGTGTGCGTCATTAGACTCTTACTATACGTTACAATACTCTAGTTAGAGATTACAAAAGCAAACCCTAAGTTTATAAAACGCGTGCGAATTCGGACGGATGGGTGAGTGGTGAGGCATGGACATCTCTCTGTCGTCAGTCAGTGCGCGACGACGCGATCAGAGACGATCAGAGACGAGGACGATGTTGCGAGCGATCGCGAGAAGAGAGGTGCGCGACGACGAGCGAGCGAAGACGACGACGACGACGACGACGACGGCGACGCGATCAGAGTGCGGCACCGAGCGGGGACTGGTGGTGTGCCCCGCCCGCCGCGCGTGAATCGATCGAGCGGATGGTTAGGGTTCCGTCCGTTCGCTGCGAACGATCGACGGCGAACCGATCGAACGGCGACGGACGGCGACGGACCCGGCGACGGATGCGCGGATGGCGACGGAAGGCGAGCGGAGAAGGGTGACTGACGATGCGATGCGTGCGTTCGGTTCGATTCGTGTAGGTTCGAGCGGTGACGACGCGATGGGCGAACGCGGTCGCGGTTCGAGCGTACTCGGCGGGGGGCGCCGCTCCGGCGAAGACGGCGGATTGGGACTCGGTCGAGGTTGACGGGCTCCCGGAAGCGGCGCAGCGGGAGCTGATGGGTTTGCAGAAGGCTGTGGCGGATATGCGCGATGCGGTGGCTCGTTCGGCGTACAAGGGCCCGGAACCGGACTTTGCGGGCATGCGCAAGGGGACGACGATGCCCGAAATCGTGGACGAGTTTGAGAAGGCGTACAAGGGTGTGAAAAAGCCGCAAACGTCGAGCCCGCAGATTGATAACATTAAGAGCGATTTCGTGGAGTTTGAGGCTGAGGCTGCGAAGCACGTGGAGCACGCCAAGAAGCGCATCACGGAGCTCGACGCGGAACTCGCCGCGGTGAAGGCGCAACGCGAAAAGCTCGCCACGATGACGATGGACGAGTACTTTGAGTCGGCGCCCGAGATGAAGAAGGAACTCGACGAGAAGATTAAGCGAGACGAGTGGTTCACGGTCTAAGCTTTTGGTATATTTAGCCGAACCGAATCACCGGGGAAACGTCTCGAGCGAGTTTACGATGCGCCGCGCTGCTCTCTCTTCGGCGCTGTACGAAATACACTGGAAACAAAAACAACGGTTGTGATATTAGAGAAACACTTTTGCGATTTTTTCTCCTCATTCGACGACGCCAGGATGCGACGCGACGCGAACGACGGAAACGATGGCGCCGAAACGGCGCGAGCGGGAAAGAACGAGAGTACGATGGACTGTGGCGACGTCGTTCGCGGCGAAACCGAGGAGCGGCGCGCGAGTCAGAGCGTGGGAAAGGCGTTGACCAACGCTCGCGCGAGTCAGAGTCCGGCGCCGCACGCGCATCGCGTACAGAGACAGGTGCGATTCGCCACCACCATGCCGAACACCATTACACATAAAATCATGCTCGATCGAGGCTGGCGTGAGGTTCCGGCGACAGATTCGAGTTGGGATTTGTTGTACGCCGACGTCGGTTGGATTCACGAACACGTCGCCGCCAAGGCGGGCGTGCGCATGGCGGAGCATCAGCGCGTCAATCACTTTACCAATCACGCCGAGCTAACGAGAAAGGATTTAATGGCGAAAAATCTAAACCGGGCGAAGCGACAGGCGATGAAGAGCGGAGGTGCAGACGCGGCTCGAGCTTTTGACATTCTGCCGCAAACGTTTGTCATGCCGCAAGAGGCGCTCATGATGAAGCGCGTGTTCAAGGATTCAGGTGGGTTGTGGATCATGAAACCCATCGGTCGTGCGCAAGGAAAAGGAATATTCGTCGTGAGTAAGATGAGTCAGATTAATAAGTGGCTCGCCGAGCGCGAGAAGATGCAATCGGAAAACATATGCGTGGACAACTACGTGGCGCAGAGATACATTTCAGCGCCTTATTGTGTCGGCGGACGCAAGTTTGACGTCCGATTGTACGTCCTCGTGCTTTCGTTTCGACCAATGCGGGCGTATTTATATCGCGAAGGTTTCGCAAGGTTTACTGCGGCAAAGTACACGAACGATAGGGAGTCGTTGAATGACCGCATGGTGCATTTGACCAACCACTCTATTCAGAAACAAGACGATGCGTACGACGCGAGCGTGTGCGATTTGCGATGGAGCGCGAGGAGTCTTCGCCAATACATCGCGGCGAAACACGGAACGAACGCGTCGAACGAACTCATTCGCGACATCACAAAGCTCATCGTCAACTCGCTTCGATCTGTGGCACCCATCATGATCAACGACAGGAATTGCTTTGAACTCTACGGTTACGACGTGATGCTCGATGAAGATTTGCGTCCATGGCTCATCGAAGTGAATGCGTCGCCATCCATGAGCGTGGACAGCGCGAGCGACAGAGAACTCAAAACTGCATTATTTAATGACGTGCTCAACGTCGTAGACATGGAGAGACAGTACCATCGGGCGAAGGATGAAAAGTCGACGCCGCAAAGAGTCGGCGGGTTTGATTTAATTTACCATGGCGATGCGATTGAAGAAAATATGACTACTCTCGGGGCATCCAACGCCGATCGAGTGCGTAGCCTCGATGACGCGCGCGTCTCATAGGAGACTGATCAAATGTAATCGTCATCTTCATCGAGTGGTTCCTCCTTCAAAATCGGTTTGCCATCAGCGTCCAGTGGCCACGGGTTCCCGTCTGGATCCACCGGCGTATCGAGTTTCTCCAACGTCGGTTTACTCCACGGGTACCTCTTTACCATGCCGTACTCAATCGGTCGCCCGAAATTCTTTTTAAAGTTATCCTGGAAAATCCTCTGCGCCTCCTTAAACTCGGGCGTCGTGAACGACAGACGAGGGTCCTCGTGTTCGCGCATCTTTTCGAGCTTTTCCGTGTGCCTTCGCATCTCCTCGAGCAAATCCATCTGCTCTTTATCGTTCGGATCGGCGCGGCTTTCGAAATCCTCCAGTTTTTTCCGGTCATCCTACGGCCGAAACCATCCACGACGCGCGCCCGTCAGTCAATCACTCAAACTCCGTCGCGTGGTCGTTCCATTCCAAAACGAAGAAAAAAACGCACCTCAGCCGCCAAACTTCCACCCGTCCACTGCGTCGACATGTCGACACCGCCCGATCGCCTCCGCGATGCGATGTCGTCGTTCACGAGAGTCGCGTCTTCGCGGTTTCGTCCGTCTCCTCTCGACCGCGCGGCGCGTTATCACGGTCGATCCGTCGTCGTGCGTTTTTTACAAAAGATGCTGGAAAAACGTGCGTTACTTCCACACGTCCGAACGTGTAATCCCCACATCACTGTTTACTCACACGAAAAGGGTGACGGGTACCCCTCACGACGCAACGGGCGTCGACACTTTTGAGCCCGTGACGGTCGAGCGCGCGCGCGCGGTCGCGTCCTCGTGGAACCGGACCGACGCGGTTGACTCCGCTTTTCGTTTCGGTGTCGCCATGCCGTCTCCCGTCGCGGCGCAAATCTTCTTTGCGTCTCTGCGTGCGGTTTCTGAAATCTTCATAGTCGGCGCGCTCGGTGCCGTCTCGAGGAAGCGAGGATGGTTGGACGCGACGCTCGCGAGGTCGCTCGCGCGGTTTAATGGAACGTTCTTCTTGCCGTGTTTGTTGTGGACGTCGCTGAGTCGGTCGGTGACGGCGGAGAGGTTGCGGGAGTTGTGGACTTTGCCGCTGGCGGCGATGGCGCACGTAGCCGTCGGGTTGGCGCTTGGGTTGGCGACGACGCGGTTTTGTCGGACAAAGGAAGGATTTAGGACGGTGGCGGCGATGAGCGCAGGGTTTGGGAACTCGTTGGCGATGCCGGTGGTGGTGAGCCGGGCGATCACGAAGAATCCGAGGATAGGAAACTTGACGTTTACAGAGGAGGACCAAGACAAATGCGTGTTGTACTTATCCGCATACGTCATCATGTTGAGCGCGTTGATGTGGTCTTTGGGGCCGTATTTGTTTAGGAAACGCATAGCAGCGAGAGTGAGTTTAGAGGGAGGGTTCGGAACGGGAAGCGAGACTGGAACGTGTGATGATTATGGCGACGATGACGACGTGGAGGGAGAGGTGCGTAGGACGCGCCGCGATAAATCTTCCTCTTTATCAAGGACGAAGAGCATGGCGAGTAAGACTGTCAAATTCGTTCGCGTTTTCGTCAACCCGAACGTTGCTTCGTGCATACTCGGCGTGTTGACTGGGATCGTGACGCCGGTGAGGGATATTATGTTTGTTCCAGGAAGGGCGTTGTCGTGGATCGGCGGCGCCGCGGAAATTCTCGCAGACGCCGCCATTCCCACGGTGTTGCTCGTAATCGGATCGTCGCTCGCGAACGGACCAGACTATCGATTAGCGGATAGAAGGACGGCGGTCGCCGTCACCGGCATTAGGTTTCTCATACTTCCCTTTATAACGATTGGGGCTTATTACGTTTTGAGAGACGCAGGCGTGGCGCCGAATGGCGACGACAAGACGTTTTGGCTCATCTTTCTCATGTTGGGCACGACGCCGACGGCAAACAACATGATGCTTCAGGCGCAAATGTTCCACGACGACGACGCGGCAGCCGCGGGCGTGGGCACCTTGCTCTTTTATCAATACGTCGCCTGTCCAGTGTTGCTCACCGGTTTCATTTCGTGGTTTCTCGCGATAATAGATCGATGATGATTTCGATTTGGATTTCTCTAATCGTTGCGTATTACACGACGCGCTGTAACAACAACTTAGACGCATTGGCTAGTGATGCTCACGTGCTTTCTCGCTCGTAATCAAGCGTCTCATCACGCGTTGGCGAGACGCAAACCGTTTTGAATCGATTTAGAATACTCGCCCACGGCAGCGACGATGAGTTCATCCTCCTCGACGCGTTCCGCGCGTTCCTTCGCCAAAGCCGCCTTGATCTGGCTCATTTCCTCCAACACGACCGCGTGGAAGTTGCCCTCGCCCGCGGCGCTCGCGTGACGTACCTCCTCCACCACCGACGCCAGTTTTGACACGGCGCTTTCCCGAACGTTTCGCTCGGCGTCGATTTTCGTCCTCAACTCTTGCGTCTCCGCACCCACGCGACTGATGAGCTCCGCCTCCCTCTCCAACCTCGCCAACCGCTCTTCATCCAACGCCGCGAGTCCATCCTCCACCCGTCGCGTCACCCCGGTTCTCAAAACATCCATTTCCGTCGCCCGCTCGTTCCGTTCGACGGTTAACGCTTCGTGCGCTGATTCCGCCGCCGCCGTCAACGCCGTCATCGACGTCGCCAACCGTTCCTCCAACCCACCCAACCTCGCGTCAAGCTTAGTTTCCAGCTCCTTCACGCTCCGTTCCATCCTCGCGAAAGCGCTCTCCCGTTCAGACCGCGCCAACGCGCTGGCGTCTCGCACCTCTCGTTCCAACGCATCCAGTTTCACTTCGAGCGCGTTGATTCTATCCGTCTCCAGCGCCCGTCTGTGCGTCTTTTCTTGTTCGAGATCGGCGTAAAACGACGCGAATCTTTCATTCAGTCTCGCGAGTTTCGTCGCCGCGTGCGACGTCGTCGTCGACATTTTTTCGCGCGCGAGTCGCGTTGTGTCGATCCAACCTCTTTGGATTTTCACTTCAAATTTTCACGCCCGTGGACGACGACGACGACGACGACGACGTCACACACCCGCGCGATGTCTGCGTCGCGCCGCGCATCGACGGCGCTCCGAGCGGCGCTTCGATGCGCGACGACGGCGGCGTCGGCGGCGTCGGCGGCGTCGACGCCACGCGTTTCGGTCGCGAGGCGTCGGTTTTCACCACCGCCGACCGAGGCTTTGGCGCGCGTCGCGTCGACAAACAGAGGTTTCGCGGCGTCCACGTCGTCGCCGAGCGGAGGGAACCGACGCGCGAACGACGCGAACGACGCGAAGAATGCCGACTTTGCAAAGTATCTCTTCGCCCTCGTCGCCGCGGTGGTCGGGGCGACGTACGCGTCGGTACCGTTGTATAGAATGTTTTGTCGAGCGACGGGTTTCGGCGGAACGACGCAACGAGCGACGCTGGAAGATAAACTCGCGAGCGACGCGTGGAGCGCGGCGCAGCGAGACGAAGCGGCGAAACGGGAGATTACGATTACGTTTAATGCGGACGTCGCGGAGGGAATGCCGTGGAGGTTTACTCCGACGCAAAAGAGTATAAAGGTTCGACCGGGCGAGTCGGCTTTGGCGTTTTACACGGCGAGAAATTTGAGTCGAACACCAGTGACGGGCGTCGCGACGTACAACGTGCAGCCGAACAAGGTTGGGGTGTATTTTAACAAGGTGCAGTGTTTTTGTTTCGAGGAACAGAGACTGAGGGGTAAGGAGGAGGTGGATATGCCGGTGTTGTTTTACATCGATCCAGAGTTTGCGTCCGATCCATCCATGGCGGATGTCAAGAGTTTAGTTTTATCGTACACGTTCTTCAAGAGCGATGACTTTGACGACGACGAAGACGAGGAAGAAGAAGGGCATTCGTCTTCAGGTGTTCGATTACACGGTCCCGGGGTTTCTAAAAATTAGCCGATTCATTTGATGTTTTAGTAGAAGAGCGATTCACTTTCGACGCGGCCGCTCGAGGTGCCACGAATTTCACTTGAAATGATTACACTTCCACCGCATCGTCACACGCCGGCGGCGGTGAACAGTGCCCGACCGTGCGCGCGAGCGTACGTACGAGTCAACTGCGATCGACGCGCGATCGACGCGCGATGACGACGCGAACGCCGCTCGATGCGCTTCGCGAGCGACTCACCTGTCCTCTGTGTTCGCAACTGTACACGGACCCGACGACGCTGCCGTGCGCGCACACGCACTGTCTCGAGTGCGCGACGTCGCGGATGCGTGGACACGGGATTTACGCGAGCGCGTGTCCAGAGTGCGAGGCACCGACGGCGATGAAGGACTTGTCGGTGAACCAAACGTTGAAGAGTTTTGTGGAAAATTTTAAAAGCGTCGACGCCAGGCTGAGCGCGGCGTTGGAAGCGGTCGGGGCGTTTGAGACGTGCGTGGAGGAGGAGACGGAGGCGAGGGTGTCGAGCGATGAGGAGAGACGGGAGGAGGAGACGGAGGCGGAGGCGATGGATGTGGATGAGGATGAGGATGAGGATGCGAGAGAGAAGGCGAGGAGAGAGTGTTTGGTTGTCGCGGAGCGGATACGTCGAGTGGACGAGCTGTTGAGAGAGATTGATGCGAGGCTCGCGCAGGCGAGGGCTGAGGCGAGGAGTGCGCCGGCGACGCAGTCTGAGAAAGGGACGCAGCCGAGTCTGGACTTCGAAGGAATGAATCTGACGCAGTTGAGAGGGACGTTTCGTGACATTTACGGAAGCGCACCAGACAAGCGACACAAAAAGCCGTGGTTTCTCAGGCACTTTGCTTCGCTCGATAGCGATGTTCTGGCGGCAGCGTTGGCGTCTACGCAAGCTGAGGAGAAAGCAAACAAGATTGTCATTGCGTACAGCGCGAGCGCGCGTCGAAGAAGCATTGAGAGTCAGGATGAAAAATTTGCATCCGTTGAGCAAATGGTAAAATCCATCGATTCAGACGCCGTCTTCATGGGCGTGCGAGATTTGACGGCGGATGTGACGCATCTCATCATGGACACAGGATCGTCCGAGAGAATTGTGCGAAATCGAACGGCCAAGTACATCGAAGCGATCGCGCGGGGGATCTACATCGTCCACAAGGATTGGCTAGACGATTGCGTGGAACGCGGAAGCTTTGGGAACGAGGAGGCGTTTGAACTCGAGGATGCGACCAGTCAAGACACTGGCGCTCATGCTCAGACGGACGGTCCTCGACGTGCACGTTTGGCAAAGCTCCAAGGCGTCAGAGGTCTCTTCGATGGCTCTAGGATATGCGTCAAGGGCTGCGGCGCGCTGTCTGTCTCGGCGCTTGAGAACATCTTATCTCTCGCTGGCGCTGCCATCTTCCACCCGCCGTCGCCGACGCCTCGCCGCTCACCCAGAGGCGCCATCGATACCGATCAAATTCCAGACAGCGAAGATGAAGGCGACGACGGCGTTGCGGAAGACGTCATCACGTTGGTTGATCAGGAACGCGTCGCGTCGTCTGGCAAAAACGTCTCCTGGCGTTGGGCGCTCGAGTGCATCACACGCTTTGAGCTTCTTCCGACAGGCAAGTGGGTCGTTGAGGCGGATCGTTAACTTAACGTCATCATCACAATAGTTCAATTTATTCTTAGACTTCCACGCTAGACTGTAGACACTGTAGCGGTGCTTGTTGAAACAGTTAAAATGTTGATTACATGTTGTATGTGCGAACGGTAAGCAGAAGATGAGACGACGCGGTAAACTGGTTACATCGGATAGGTGCATATGCCGACTTGCGCGATCGGATGACATTCGGAACCCTTCGGGCATCCACCGTTCGGCGCCGGATCTCTCGGATTGCATACCAACGCGCAACGGTTTGGCTTTTCCGCGCCCGGCGTTTGCAAGACGCACATACCCCGCGCCGTCGCGCCCTTGTACGTGTCCTCCGGGCATGGGGAAGCCACCGAGCACGATGGTGAGCAGAAATCACCCGGAATGTTTTGAATTTGCACGCGAACCTCGCGCGCCTCGCACTGTCCTGTCTGCGGGTTTCCGTACGGCTTCTTGTGCGTCCTCGGCGGTCTCGGCGGTTGCGGACCCGGCGCCCCAATCATGCCGAGAGACGAACGCGCGGATTCCATCGCTTCCTCAATCGTCTCTCGTATCGTCTCCTTCGCGTCATCGACGAATTCTCGCGCCGATCGCGCCGAGGAGAGTGCACTCTGCGTGGTCGAGCTGTAATCGGCATCGACGTGGTCCGCCACGAATTGAGCCTCGATGATCTCCGTCGTCGCATCGGCGGTCGCGCGGGTGAGACCAGAGACGGAGAGAATGACGAGAACGGTTGCGAGGAACGTTCGCGTGGCGCTGCGGCGGAAGAATCTCATGATGATTGGTCGTGTTGGCGTCAATCAGTGAGGGCACCCGGGATCAGACAGTTATAGAACTCGCGAGTCTATTTATGAACCCTCCGCGGCATGTTCAATGGGATCGAGATCGCCAGACGAGTCGATTTTGGGGTGTGAGAATACCTCTGCTCGTCTACAATCTATATTTTCTACGCTAAGGAATCAAAAGCTACGCGAGCTCGCCACATTTTGTGATCGTGACTTGTCCAAAGGGCTGGCCGGATTCCGAACCGACGGCTTCGCACGCGGCGACAACGTCCATACCTTCGAGGACGCGACCGAAGACGACATGAGTGCCGTCCAAAGATGGCGCAGGAGCGGTGGTGATAAAGAATTGCGAACTGTTCGTGTTCGGTCCGCGGTTCGCCATGGAGAGAACGCCCGCGGCGTCGTGTGATATGCCAAACGTTTCGTCGTCAAATGTTTCGCCGTAAATGCTCTCGCCACCCTTGCCGTTTTGCAAGGTAAAATCGCCACCTTGACAAACGAAACCCTTGACGATACGGTGGAAGCACGATCCTTCGTACGTCAACTTTTTCCCGCTCACGCTCGACGCGCCCTTCTCGCCCGTGCACAACGCCCTGAAATTTTCTGCCGTCTTTGGCGCGTGCGCCCCAAATAGTCCAAACACAATCCGACCTTTTGGTTTCCCGTTGACGCTTACGTCAAAGTAGCACCGCGTCGTGACTGTCTCATCACCCGGTGGAGGTAAGTCGCTCTCCAGCACGTCTTTCCACGCGTCGTATCTATTCAATTTCTCCAACGTCAGCGTCACAACTTCATCCTCCTTTTCCCAGTAACAACCGTCGACGTCCACCTCGTGCGGAAAGTCACCCTCGACGACGGCTTGGTCGACGCCCTCGAGCCGAAGTCGCATCTTCGTCTTAAAAATCTCCAGCTTCATAGCAGATTTGGGCGTGTCCGGCGGGAGCTGGATCGTCAGCGTCACTTCTGCGTGGTTCGCCGGCGCGTCGTAACGCACTTGAACGTCATCGCTGTGACGCAAAAGGGCGTTGATGTTTAGTGATCGTCGCAGGCGGTGACGCGGAGTCACGCTGGGCGTCAATTGTCGATGCGTGGCGACGCGCATGGGGCGCGTCGGTGGTGACGACGCGCGCGTCAGGCTGACAAATGACGCACGGAAAAGTGTTGGCCCACGCTTTGGTTCTTACGGAACGCGATGTTTACAACAATGACTTCTAAACTACGAGCGATGCATACCTTTCGGCGGTACCGCCCTCTTGATTGTGTTTTTGCTGACGAATGTGCGCGAGGGTGTTGGCGTACGATTGCTCGACCTCGCGCATGGCGGTGATGGCTTCGCCTGAAATATCACCGATGGTGCTGAGCTCCGCGTTGATCATATCGACGAGCGCCTGTAGTGCCTCGATGTTCACCGCGGTGCAACCCTCGACGGATTTATCGTAAAAGTACAGATATTTGTTCAAGATGCCGACGTAGAGACCGAGCGCCTCGATTCGATTGGAGACGTTGCCTCCAAACGTATCGCGAACCGCATTAGCAATTTTGACCGATTTCTTGAGACACGCGGCTACAGAGTCGCTATCCTTGACAGTCTCGGTCCAGAACAAGTGAGAGCATGTATACGCACCCACGCACTGATCAGGCTTCTTGAGCAGACGGGCGCTATAACCGGTCGTCTTGTGAACTAGTGACTCTCTGCTTTCAGGTGTGAAAACGTTCACCTTGTGCAGCGTGCCTATAATAATGAAGAGCAAGTTGACTTGTTTCTTTGTGTCCGTGATGTGTTCCTCATACAGTTCGAACGCGCGCTCGAAGAACTCGTATGTGATTGACTCCAAGTTGGCCACAGCCGCGAGCTGAGCCACTTCGAGATAGAGTTTCAAAGCCTTCTCGTGCCTACCTGCGACTTCGGTGAGAGCTGTGATGGTTTTGTGCACGAGGTGCAGAGACTTCTTCAACCATGGCGATTTGACCTCTTTAGGCATTGTGAAAGAAATCTGGACATCCGCTTTGGCTTCAGTGTTCGCGTCGACGGGCACCTCTCCATCTGTCTCTTCTTTGCATGTCGTGTCAACGGCTTTAGTATCACGCTCCGACAGCACAATGTCGCGACCAAGCGCGATGCCAGCGAACACGAGAGCCGGAAACGTGTACCTTATGCGTCTCGGGCCGCCTTCCATTAAGATATCAAAAGCTCTGTTCAACATTTCGAGTTGGAGCTCAAAGTTGTTGTCCGTAGCCTTGATCAAGTGCACAACTTGAGCGACGACATTTTGCTCACGCGAGAGCTCTCCGGAGCCGTCTTCTTCGGTGTTAGCGTGAGAGACGACGACGCAATCGATAAACTTGTACAAAGTGCTCACTTCATCGACCGATGCCAACGTGCTTCTCTTCTTCACTAACGTGTCGATGATGCCTAGCGCAACCTCCTTCCTCTTCGCTTCGTCCAGGAGCGCCGTCACCTTTGGGAATGATCGTAGCGACAAGACGACGGAAAGCTCACACGCCTCGAGTGGATCTGAAAGCAACGTCACGAGTTCTTTCGTCGCTTCAGCGTCGCTAAAGGGGACTTTGCTAGCCAGAGAATCCGCCAACGCCTCTAAAATCTCATCGAGTACGCCCGCGTCGGTAATCTGAAGCTTCTTTGCGAACGCCATCAGGGCGCCAAACATGCCGATGATCTCTTTCGCAGGAACGTCATCGTGCGATTTAATAATCTCTCTGCAGCACTCGAACGATTGCGGGAACACGTTCGCCGCTTCAAACTCAGTCTTGGCCTCTGGGGTCTCGTCCGCATAGCTCAACAGTCTACCAAGAAGAGCGTTCAAGATGGAGCCCACGCGCACGTTGGAGCGCAACATGGTCATGGTTGAAAACACCTCGGGAAAAGTCGCGAGGTGATACTCGTCTGGAAAGACTTGAATCAAGACATCGAGCAGATACGGCTGAGCGAGCTCATCCTTGCAGTTGACCACTTGTTCCAAAATGCGCGGCAACACTACGTCGCGATACAGCTTCAAATCCACGCCCTCTAGCTGCGACAGCGCGAGCAAGTTCTTCCCCACTAAATCCCTCAACTCTTGTCTTTCCACCTCTCTCCTCTTGCGCCCACTTGCCGGTCCTATGTGTTGCATGCGAACCCACAACTTGTTCATCTCTGTAAAATTTTGCAACAGAAACTCTATGGCGTCACTCACATCGCCGCCTTCGCCTTCGTACCGCGACCCTTTATCCGGAAGCAAAGCCTTGCTCATCTGCCCCAAATACGCCCTCAGGAATAACCCGTGTATCGGCTGTTGCACCCCTCTCGTCATCTCCACGAGATCCATCAGCACGTCTCTCGCGTTGCCTTCCCCGAGCTCGACGTACGTGGCGCCCACCGTGACGAGCAGGTACAACCTCGGTAAAATGTTCCCCGCGTGCTGCACGAGCTCGTACAGCTCCATGCACGATCGCCCGTGTCTTGATTTATCCCCAAAGAAACTCCTCAAGTGTATCAACTCATCGCTCGCCGCTATGAAGAGCTCGTAATAGCTCTTTGGTGTCAACGCCAACGTCCGAAGCTCTCCCAACATCAGTGACGCGTTCTTCAGCGCGTCTCGAAGATTGTCGTCATCCTACGACCGCAAAACGAGCGAGGAAAGCCACGCGTCAGTCAACGGTGTAAACCAGCTCGGGATCACCGCGTCATGAAAACCGAACGAGCGTTTCAAGCGCGAGTCGAGTCGTAGTTTTAAGATTACTCACCGTCGCGCGCTTCATGTGAAACGCGTGTTGCTTCACCAACGTCTTCGACTCTGCGACGAACACGAAACACACAGTCACCGATCGTCAGTCTCTCACCTCGCGTTCGATACCTCCCGCCCCTCGCGTCACCGCCGCGTCGTCGTCGTTCACGTCGGAAAAACGAAAATCCAAAAATCTCCAACCAAACCGTTCCTCGCGTGCGACGCTAAAAAACGCACCTTCCAACCATCGCGCCGCCGTCGCGGCGTCCGCGGTATCATCAACACCGCGTCCATCGTGCGTTCGCGCCGACAGCGACGCCGACGCCGACGAGGCTTCCATGTCGATATCGTCGTCTCGCTCTGGCGCGCGATGGCAACCGCTTTGCGAACACCAGTTGTCCAACGTTTCATACTGTATCTATGTAAAGACTATATAAAGTACCCGGTACAATACCAGATACACAAAAGTACACGTTGGTATACCCCCATCGGCAGCGCCACTCGACGGCGACGACGACGACAGACGACGACGACGCGAAACACGATGATGGCGACGATGATGACGCCGTTGACGATGCGGGTTCGAGGTGGATCGACGACGACGACGACGACGACGCGCGTCGCGAGAGGTCGGACGATGCTGACAACGACGTCGTTATCCAACCACCGAATCATCAAGGGCGGACGCGTCGCGCCGCGCGCGGCGATGACCCGATGCGGGAATGCGTCGACGGCCGATGCATCGTTTCGTTGCGCGTCCATCGCGGAAGATGCGAGACGGACGACGACGCGACGTGGGTCGGTCGTGACGCGCGCCGCGGACGCCGCGGCTGCGGAGGGTAACCCGTCCAACTCTGCGAGTGGAAAAGGAGGCTTTGATTTCGGCGCCAGAGCGCGCGCCATCGCCTTCTTCTTAACCTCGTTCTCCCTCGCCGTGCCTCTCATTACTATTATGGCCATCATGTTTCCGTTTGTGTGGGTTTTCGATCGTACGAGACGAAGCGCGTTGAGTTTTTGCAACGACATCTGGGCCACCGTGTCCACGGGGTTGTTCTTCCCGGTGGAAGTTTTCGGTCGCGCCAACCTTCCCGCGGCGGATGAGGCGGCGGTGTACGTCGCCAATCACGCGTCGTTTTTGGACATTTACTCGTTGTTTCATCTCAGGCGTCCGTTTAAGTTTATCTCCAAGACGAGCAACTTTTTGATTCCCGTCGTCGGGTGGTCCATGTTTCTCACCGGTCACGTTCCGTTGAAGCGCATGGAGCGTCGTTCGCAAATGGAAACGTTGAAGAAGTGCAGAGAGATGCTCGCCGACGGTGGGTCGGTGTTGTTTTTCCCAGAGGGTACGAGAAGCGTGGATGGTAAGATGGCGGCGTTTAAAAAGGGGGCTTTTAGCGTCGCCGCAAAGGAAAACGTACCCGTCATTCCGATTACGCTCGTCGGAGCGCACGAAGCGATGGCGAGCGGGAAAGAGTACGAGCTTCACAACGGCGGTATCAAGGTGATCATCCACCCGAGAATTCAATCCACCAACGCGGATGAACTGTGCGATAAGGCGGAGAAGATTATCAAGGAGGCGCTCGTGAACAACTCGTAAATTTTCTCACCGCGAGCGGATGGATGGATGGATGCGTCGAAACGATTTCGCATCTCGAGCGAATTCATTCGCAGAGTCAAGCGACGCATAGATCATCTACCGTCCGAAATGTACCACACGTTCGTTTCCTCTATTCTTTTGTAACACTCACCATCGTCATCAGCGCCCGAACCGATGTCGCAAATCGCATCCGTCCATCCGTTCATTCATCCATAAAGCGCGCGTCGGCGTCTCCACTTTTTCATCTGATTCAATCGCATCCATTCGCGTCTTCATTCACCGTCGGACCATCCCGTGATGATGGCACCGAGTCGCGTCGTCGCCCTGTGCGACGGTGCACTCATCGCCATCGCGTGCGTCTTCCTCGTCCTCGTCGCGCGGGTCCTCGCCGCGCGAGCATCGCTCGCGAAAACCCGTGTGGACGTCGTCGTGTCCTGGCGGCCGCGGTTGCTCTGGAGGCGTCTCTATCAAAAATCTGAGCGTTCGCTGCTCAAACGCGTCGAGTCGCGGTTCGCCAAGGCGCGAGCGACGCACGGGGGGAAAGGGCGGCGCGCGTTCGGGGCGGTGTTGGGGACGCGAGCGTTCGTGCACGTCGGGGAGGCAAAGCTGGCGAGGGCGGCGCTGAAGGGTACGTCGGTCAAGTCGCCGCTGTATCACGCGTTTGAAGCGTTCGCGGGGACGGGGATATTCACCGCGGAGGGTAGAGATTGGGAAGAGAAGAGGAGTGAGGTGCTTCGGGCGTTTCATAGGGTCGGGATCGGGAGATTGAGGGATGCGGCGGTGAGAGAGAGCGGCAAGACGGTGGAATCGTTGACGCGAGCGATGACGGATGAACAAACGGCGGCAAAGGAGGCGACGAAAAAGGCGAGAAGAAGAGGGAATTCGTCGTCTGAAGAGCGTCGGGGCTGTGGATGTGAGATTCGCGCGCTTCCAGTGTTACAGAGATTGGCGCTCAGGATTACGTTTAGTTATCTCACCGGGCGGACGATGGAGGAGGCGTGCGAGGCGTGCGGGTCATCGCGAGACGAAATTGAGGATGAGTATTTAGCCGCCGCGACGACGCTTCGACACCTCATTCCGGCGCGTGCGAGAAGTATTTGGATCCTCAGCGACTTTTTATACGGGCTCACCCCGATTGGGCGGTTGGAGGCGCGAGAGATTGCGACGACAAAGCGAATGTCGGCGTTGGCGTTGCGAGTCGCTTTGGAGGATTCGCCCATAGGCATTCTAAAGCGCGGAAAGGCGCACTCGCGTGAGAAACACGTGCGCGTGGAAGACGAGTCGTACCCGAAAGGGCTCTTAGATGAAGTCACGACGCTTCTCTTTGCTGGGCACGACACGCAGAGCGCGACGCTGTCGTGGGGATTACTCAAGTTGATTCAACATCCAGACGTGCAACGCGATTTACGCGCCAGTCTGGAGGACAAAGTCATCTCCGAAGCGCTCGGATTACGTTCGTCAGTCGTGTCCTCTAAGAGATCCACTCGCGGCGGCGATTCGGCAAGGAAGGAATCGGAAAAATCCAACCCGGCGTGGGCGACATCAGCGTTCGCACCGATGCTTGAATCCGTCATTCGAGAGACGATGCGATTACATCCCGTCGCTCCGCTCGTCGTGCGTAGATTGACGTCGGACGTACAATATGGCAACGGCGCCGTCCTTCCAAAAGGATGCGCCGTCGGCGTCTGGCTCAGCTCTGTCCATCGAGATACTGAGATTTGGGACCGACCTGAAGAGTTTGATCCGTCGCGGTGGATAGGACCGAGCCACGCGAGAACGGGTTCGACAGGTAGCCTGAGCGAGGAAGCAATCAGTGACGAAGCGCCTTCTTCTTCGCCGGCTTCTTCGGCGCTCAAGCGCCGCGGAGTCGGATACATGCCATTTGCATACGGCCCCAGAGCCTGCGTCGGACAACACCTCGCGCAAGTCACCATGCGCGTCGCCCTCGCGCACCTCGTCGATGCCTTTGAATTCGCGCCGAGCGAGGTAGATGAGGACGCTGCGTGTCCGTCGGTGGGATTCACCGTCACTCCGGCGACGGGTGCACCGATGAAAATTTATCCAGCGAATTCCAATAGACGACAACGCTAGGTTGTTAAAAGAGAACGGCGTGTATTAGGCTACTGCTTAGAACGAGAAAACGCATACAGCTACGTGTACATTACACCATTTAAAATTATAATTCTTAAAGACCATTCCATTGATCACCACGACTCAACCTCGACGCCCGCATTGGTCAACCTCCTTCGCAATTCGATAGCCTTTTTCGGCGTCGTCGGATACAACGCCTTGTGCTCTTCAATATCCGCGTACTCCACCCCACTCGCGTCCGCCAACGCTTTACAATCGTGATATCTCACCCGGCTTCGCACCTCTTGCGACATTCGTCCGTCGCCGTACTTCGGATCCCCTTTTCTCGGCACGGCCCAGTTCCCGACGAGATACCAACGCTGTTCGCCTTGGTCCTCCGCGTAATACAAATCGCTCACGTCAATCCCCCGGTCTTTACAATCCCCAAGCGCCTTGTCGAGATCCGACCCTTGTTTCGCCTTCCCCGCACCGAGCGCCGCTACTCGCGCGCCGAAGACGATGAGACCGGCTTTCGCGGCGGAATCCAGCGTGAGGACGTCGGATAACGATGAAGCATTCGCGCGCGTCTTGACTGACGACGACGATCTCGATCTCGATCTCGATCGAAATCCCGACGACGGCGCAGCGCGCGTCGTCGTCGTCGTCGTCGCCGTCGGCGCGGTGTTTCCACCCGATCGGCGTTGCATTCCCGGTGTCAGCGCTGTCGGTGCGATCATCACGGTTGCGTTGTGCCAGTAAGTGACGACAGAGCGCGGCGCACAGACGAAAGAAATGGTCCTGTACTACACCCCGATCGACGCGGAAACGACGGGGCACACCATTTACGTCGGCGTGGATAAACACGAAAACGAACACTTGATCAAGTACGGGCTCGATCACGACGTGTGGTTTCACGTCGATAAAATGTCGAGCGCGCACGTGTACCTGCGACTGCGACCTGGGGAGACCATCGATGACATCACGGATGCCGAGTTGGAAGATTGCGCGCAGTTGGTCAAGGCGAACTCGATCGCGGGGAACAAGACGAACGATGTATCGGTGTCGTACACGCCGTGGGGGAACTTGTTGAAGCGAGGGGATATGGATGTGGGGCAGGTTGGGTTCGTGGATGACAAGGCGGTGCGGAGGACGCGCGTCAAGACGAGGAAGAATGAAATTGTAAACCGGTTGAATAAGACGAAGAAGGAACGATTTCCGGATTTGCAGGCGGAGAGGGAGGCGTTCGATGAAGGAGTTCGGAGGGAGAAGAAGGAGGCGTATCGATTGGCGGAACAGGAGAGGTTGGCGGAGGAAAGAGCGAGAGAGGCTGAGCGCGAGGCGAGAGACTACAAACACATGATGGTGGAGGAAAACATGAAGTCGAACAAGGACATGGCGGCGAAGTACGCATCCGTGGAAGAAGCTGAGGATGATTTTATGTAGTAATGCGTTGAATCGTTGGCCTCGATAGCAAAAAACGGGGTTGAGACGACGTAGAGGGGAGTCATCGGAGAGGAGCGGGGCGTCAGCCGAGTAGTAGGCTACTTTTGTCTTGAAGAGTTGTTATGAATACGTAAAAGAACGTTTTGTACTCGTTGTCGTCGTCGTCGTCGTCGTCGTTGTCTTCGTCGTCGTCGTCGTCGTCGCAAGTATTTCATGGTTGGTAATTGATTTTTTCTTTTGTATCTTCTCATTACTCGTGTACCTAGTGTTGAGCCAAAAGGCTAAGGGGTGGCCCTCAAAGAACGAGCGAGAACCGACTCATCCACGAGTCGGGGTTGATTGTGTTTGGAATTAATGGACGTGCAAGCAAGCGGGGACCGTTTCCAAAGAGTCACGAACCTCATTTCGACTACACTTAAATGAGGTCGGCAACGTTGGAAGGAAGCTCCTCGATGACCGTTTGGTAGAAACGTTGGATGTCTTGGAGGAGACGTTCGTCTTCGGCGGTGACAAAGTTGATGGAAACACCCTTACGACCGAAACGACCGGAACGACCGATACGGTGAAGGTAGTTTTCAGGTTGGGTCGGCAAGTCGTAGTTGATAACCAGGGAAACTTGCTGGACGTCGATACCACGGGCGAGCAAGTCAGTGGTGATCAACACACGGGAGGAACCAGAGCGGAACTCGCGCATGATGACGTCACGAGTGTTTTGGTCCATGTCACCATGGGTGGCGGAGACGGTGAAATCACGGGCACGCATGTTGTCCGTGAGCCAATCGACCTTACGGCGAGTGTTCGCGAAGATGACAGATTGCGTAATCGCGAGCGTCTCGTACAAGTCGCACAAAGTGTCCAACTTCCATTGTTCCTTGTCAACGTTGACGTAGAATTGCTTGATACCTTCAAGAGTAAGTTCATCACGCTTGACCAAAATGCGCACCGGCTTGGTCATGAACTTGCGGGTAATCTCGAGCGCCTCCGGGGGGAGGGTCGCGGAGAAAACACCGACTTGCACCTTCGGCGGGAGCAAGGTGAAAATGTCATAAATTTGATCCTTGAAACCACGGGAAAGCATTTCATCGGCTTCATCGAGAGCGAAAATCTTGATAGAGTCGCTCTTCAACGCACGGCGGCGAAGCATATCGTACACACGACCCGGAGTACCAACAATGACGTGGACGCCAGCTTGAAGGATGCGGGTGTCCTCGCGAACGGAGGTACCACCAACGCACGCGTGGCACTTGACTTGGAGGTAGTCACCCAAGGCGCGCATAACCTTTTCAATCTGTTGGGCCAACTCACGGGTCGGCGCCAAAACGAGCGCTTGGCACTCTTGGATAGAGTAATCCAAGCTTTGGAGGATACCAGCGCAGAAAGTGGCCGTCTTACCGGTACCGGATTGCGCTTGCTGGATCACGTCGAGACCCTTGGAGAACGGGACGATACCGCGTTGCTGGATCGCGGACGGCTTTTCGAAACCGTACGCGTAGATACCGCGGAGCAAGTTCTCCTTGAGGTTCATCGTATCGAACGTTTCGTGAACTTCAGTCCACTCGGTGATGACAAACTCTCCGTTCTCATCCTTCTCCTCCTTGAGGAGTTCCTCCATGCCGCGATCGTAGTTGGCGTCGTCGAATCCACCTTCTCCAGACATGGTGAAGCTGTGCGGCGGAATCGCGAAACGAAATCATCGCGCGCGCGTCTCGTCAGTCACTCGTTCCCATTGTTGTCTCTCTTCGGCTTCCCGTCGTGTCATCACGACCCACATCGACGCGAACGACACGCGTTTCTCACGGTGATAAAAGAAGAATCGATCGCATAGAGCAACCTCGCCCGTGGCCCCAAGACGCCGCGCCGCCGCGAACCTCTCGCGAATCTTTCACGAGCCACCACCCGACGTCGACGACGCGAAACGACGAAACGAAGCGGACGAACGGAACGGAAAAAATATCCCCCGTCGCGATCGTTCGCGTCGACGTCCGTTCGCGCGTCGCGTCGCGATCCGTACGGACGCGTCGCGTTGCGCCCGTCGGACATCCGGTGGAAGACTCGCGCCGATCTTCACGGATGGGTGGATCTCCCATCCGTCCGCGCGCGCGCGTGCGGGCGCTCGAAAGACGCGTCGCGTCGCGATGCGATGCGATGCGAAATATTACGCATCGATCCGTACCTGTTGTTTTGTTTGTTGAGAGTTGTTTCGTGTGCGGTCGTGCGTACAGAGACGCGACTGGTTAAGGCGGAAGCATTCGCGGGCGGAGCGCCGTCGTCGTCGTCGTCCGCCGGGTTGACTTCGCGCCGAATGACTTATCCCGTAACCACCAAGTTTTCATCTACTTTCTCTTTTTGTTTGTGTACTATGAGTTTTGTCGAGCATCGTGTCTGATCCATTCGTTTTGGTCCCTCAAAGATGGGGTCGTTGACGAGTGATCATTCGTTCCTTGATCGGACATGTGGAGTTTTATTCGACTGATTTGGACGACGAGTAGCGAAACGCGCCCCCACACACGCACACGCACGCGCGCGCGGGTGTCCCGTACGCTCGCTTTGAGTCGATGTTTGCATCCATCGCGCCTTCTTCTCCGTCATCGACGTCGTCGACGTTCGCGAGAGGCTGCACCGCGTTTAAGAAACGGACGGTCGGTGCGCGTCGATCGAAAAACACTTTTGGTGGGAGACGGCTTCCGCCGACGACGACTCCGCGCGCCCTATTCACCGGGTTGGTGCAAGGAAAGGCGACGGTGCGGTCGTTCGAGAACGTGGATGATCAGTTCGCAAGGCTCACCCTCGGGTTCCCCGAGCGCACGCTGGATGGGATACTCATCGGGGCGTCGGTGGCGGTGAACGGCACGTGCTTGACGGTGACGCGCCTGGGCGAGGATGGAACGAGCGCGTCGTTCGATCTCATCGTCGAGACGCTTCGGGCGACGAATTTGGGTGGTTTGAAAGTCGGTGGGGAGGTGAATTACGAGCGGAGCGCGCGGGTTGGGGATGAGATCGGTGGGCACACGGTGAGCGGGCACGTGCACTGCACGGCGGAAATCGTCGAGGTGGTAGACACAGAGCTCAACAGAAAGGTGGTGTTTGAAGTAAGCGATAAGAAGCTCATCAAGTACGTCCTTCCTAAAGGGTTTATCTCGGTCGATGGATGCAGCTTGACTGTCGGTGAGGTGGACAAGGAGAAGGGGCGCTTTAACGTGTGGTTGATTCCGGAGACGCTTCGCGTCACAGTGTTGGGCAACAAGATCGTCGGCGGCACGGTGAACATTGAAATCGAATCTCAAACGCAAGTCATCGTGGACACAATCGAGCGTTACATGGCTGAGCGCGGGCTTTAGGCGGTATTATTTTTAACAATGTACTAGAATTTTTATATTTCAACAAAGAGAGGAGAAGACAACTAGTTGAGTTGGAATGTACAGCGTCCTCACCAAACCTTCAGATGCTTGAGACAAAAAAATCAACTCGGCCGGTTGTTACGTATCGAGCTCTATGACAGAATACCCTTCATGAAACGAACACCACAAGCGTTGCAGAGGGTCTTTTTCCCTTCTGGACCCATTCTCCACTGCGGAGTCTTGATGGTCCCGCAGTGTAAGCAACCTCGTCGCACCTTTTTGCCGTTCGCCGTGACGACATCTGTGGCGCGAACGCCCTTGTCATTCCTAATCGTCTTGTACGCCTTGGCTCGACGACCGTTTTCATCGGGTCTACGCAAAGCCTTGCGCTTTTTCGATACCTTTTCCGGTGAAGCAACGACCCCCTTTCTCTTACTCTGAGCCACGAGCTCTGCGTCAGAATCTTCCGCATCCGTTCCTCCGCCACCCTTCGCGCTGTCTTCGAGCTGACTTCTGCCGTAACCACCGACGAAGTCAGCCTCAGAGGCGGACGGGGTGACGAGAGAGCTGGAGATGTGGAAGACGCGTCCGTCCGCGGCGGTGCACGTGTATTGCTCATTGAAATCCTGCGCAGATTCGCATCGTCGCAACGTCATCTTGGGCTCAAAGGCACCCTCAAATGGCTCGCACGTCGTCATCGCCGATTTGGCAGTCGCTTCAAAGCACGTTTGCGAGCTTTTCACCGCGCTCTCGCGCGCTTCGCGTCTTGCCGTGAGCGCCGCTGGCTCACTGATAAAATCAGCCGGCAAATCCATCGTGGATCTCATAAACTCTTCCTCTTCATCCTCCAAAAACTTGCTCGCGCGAATGTGACCGGTGTACTCCGCCGCGTTCTCCGCGTCATCACCCTCTTCTTCGTTATCGCTCCCCGCACTCCCCACCGTCACCGCCACAGATCTCTCTAACCACTCCGGCGCAATGTACGGCACCGTGCTCTCTCCGTGCACCGCATCGAAACCATTCATTTCCTCCTTGTACAGCGCCGACGAAGACACGTCTCTCGGCGGCGCCGGCAACGCTCGAATCGCATCCAAGGCGTCTTCAACCCTCCCATCACCACCGAACGCGCGCTCGTACTCCTCAAACAGCTCCCCGAGAGAAATCTCCTCCGTCTCCTCGCTCACCAATGGCTGCTTCGTCGCCGCAGCTTCAATCTCAATCGCCGACGTCGGGCGCGTCACCTGTGTGTTATCAACATGCGTACAAACAGTCACGCCGTCAATACAAATTCGACACGTGTCGACATCCTCTCTTCTGTTTCTTCGTTTCCCGCCCAAACGGTGCCGAGGTGCGCCCGCGCCCGGCGTCTCTTGGCGCGACCGCGTCGTCGCCGACGCCGCCGCGACGACGGCGGTTTCCTCGCCGGCGACCGGGAAAACACCGCAAACGAAATCCATCGCGTCGCGCGTCGCGGCGTCACCCACCGTCGCGGGCGCGGTCGCGGGCGCGCCGCGCGCCGAGCGCCGCGCGCCGAGCGCGGTCAACGCCTCGCCGAAACGCCCGCCCGCGCCGACCGACGACGGACGCGCCGAACGCGACGGGTACCGAACGACGCGCGATCGCGACCGAACGAAAGCGAATCGTTCCGCGTCGTCACTCACCTTTTTCGACATCGATCCCGCGCGCGCGCGCGCGTCGGAGCGCGAAAGATCGTTTCGGGCGTCTTCTCCGACTGTCGCGCGCGCCCGTCGACGTCTCGTCGACGGTCCGCCCGGGGACGACGCGTTGCGTCGCGTCGAGACGCGCGGAGACATGTCGGATCGTCGAAAGCGAACGAGGGACGTTTCACAAAAAAACACTCGGCGGAGAGACAGACGGAGCGCGCGCCCTTCCGCACCGCGCGTCGCGTCGACGTGTGCCGGAACCAGAGAGAGAAATCAATCACATCCGTAACGCTGGGGCTGTCGACAGCGAACGACACGCGCCTAGGGGTTCGTGTCGGAATATTTTCTTTACGCGTAAACAGTATCGCACCGAAACGACGACGTCGGCATCCGCTCGGGTGCGAAGAATAAAATGAAATAAAAATGCGCGGGAAAACGCGCGGGAAAACGGGATTCGGACACTCGGACACGATTTGGACACGTCGGGACCGCACTGTTCACACATATAAAAAAGTTAACTCTGTCGACGGATTCCGAAAGCGGCATCGAAAATCTTTTTGAAAACCGCGCGGTAACGCCTCCCGCGGTCGATTCGGTCGCAATCAATCTTGTACATGATGGGTGTTTCGAGGGTAAAGTATGCGCAAAACAGCTCCGGCGCGGTCCGACGCGAGGCGAGGCGACGTCACACAGCAGTCGACTCACCGACCCCGGACGACGACGACGAGTCACGACTCACTGACAGAAGAACAAAAAGGTCGCCGCGTCGTCTCGAGTCCCGTTCGTCTCCCGCGAGGCGACACTCGGGGCGAGGCGACTCTCGGGGCGGGCGAGGCGCGTTGGATTTTCCCTCCCAAACACGTGGGGCGCCGATCGCCCGAGCGACGCCCGAGAGACGACGGACGTCGACGGAACCTTCCTTTCGCGAGTTCGAGCCGAGGGGGCGACGTCGACGTCGGGAGACCGCCGCGCGTGCCGACGCGCGCGTGCCGTGTGCTTAGACTGGACGACGGACGGCGGTGTTGAGTTTGTCGGGGAACGGGAACCACCGGGGACCGGGAACCGGGGACCGGGGACCGGCGGAAGCGGGGACGCGGCGCGTGCTTGGGCGGGAAGACGACCGGGACGGGCGGCTCGGCGCGTGCGTGCGCCGTTCTCTCTCGCGTCGAGCGCGTCGAGCGCGTCCGTCGCGGCGTTGAATCGTCGGTGCGTCGAACGAGGGGTTTGAACGGCGCGGGTGTTAGTATCCACGGGCGATAAACGCGGCGCCGAGCGAGGAGGCGCGCGGACGATCGAGGGAGAAGCGGGCGAGCGCGATCTAAACCGAGGCGAGAGACGCGGGCTTTAAAACGCTCGGGGATCGCGCGGGACGGGCGCGATGGGCGACGGATCGTCGAAAGGGGACGCTAATGCGGCGCGGTTAGCGTCCGTGGCGTCCACGGCGGAAGCGCTGGAGGAGCTCGGGTACGCGTGCGCGCACGCCAAGGATGGGTTGATTGAAATCTTAGGGAAATTGCCAAAGCTCGACGAGGTCGGGCTCGCCAAGATGGTGGGCATGATGGCCAGAACGCACTCGGGTTTAGAGAGCGCAAAGGGAGAGAGTAATCTCGTGGCGCTCGCGAAGCGAGCCGGGATCGCGCCGCCGACGCCAGAGGCGTTGCGTTTGACCACGTGGAATGTCGGCGTCGTGGTGGAAGCGGTGTCGGCTTCTTACAAGGATTTGAACTGGGAGAGCGCGATGGAAAAGCTCGATCAGCCAGAGTTTGGTTGTCCGGACGCCAGGGCATTTCAGCTCATGTGTGAGATGTACTCCATGGCGACTGGTAAGAACTTTCCAGCGAGAACTTTGTGCGCGGCGCCTTGGGGTAAAAATCAGACGGGTCAGATTGAAGCGCTGCGTCAGTTGTTGTCGGCGTCCAAGGAGACGTGCGATTGGGATAAACTGAAGCACATAGATGTTGAGGGCACGGTGGCGGGGCCGTGGGCGTGCTTAGACTTGATGTCAACGCTGTGCTCTCTCAGTGAGACGGGTCACCGCGACGCGGCTCGAGGAGCGCTCGAGCCGGGCGCGCAACACACACCCGAGACGATTTGCATCACTTTAGCTCAAGCGAGCGACGAACACAACGCCTTGGCAAAGGATGCGTTCGCAGCTTTGCTTCCGTCGTACGTGGCGACGGCGCATCCAAAGGCTGGCTTGGTTTTGCGTAACGTTTGGAACAGACACTCTGTGGCGGTGATTCGCGCCATGGTTGACGCGCACACGTCCTCTCCGGCGGCTGCGGAGCGCATCTTTGAAGTCTGTCAAGAGCTGAGCGCGTTACAAGTGGTGATTGATCGGTCTCCGTTCCCCTTGGCTATCGAGATGGTCTCGATCGCTTCCCGACGAGCTGGTGTGAACTTGGAGCAGTGGCTGCACGAGAAGATCAAGGCAAACGGTGGAGCGTTTGTGAGCGCATGCATGCGCTTTTTGCGCCTTCGAGCGACGCAAGAGGGCGGCGACAGAGGTGGTTTACCTCTCGCTCCGGAGGTGACTCAGAGTTTCCTCAACGTCTTGCAAGCTGCGATGCCGAATATGCCCCCAGATCTGCAGGCTGAGCTGCGTCAACTCGTGACGCAAATCAAGACGTCTCCGAACAAGGGTCGAGATGCCAGTGCGGATGACTTGGCTGCTCAGGCAGGCACGGCTCAAGGCTTCAGTGCCGACGTTGAAGAAGAAGCGAACCGCTACTTCCAGCGTGTGTATTCTATGCAACAGTCCATCGGCGAATTGGTGGAACTGTTGAGAAAATTCAGGGTTAGCCAAGTGCAGCGCGAACGCGACGTGTTCTCGTGCATGGTGCACAACTTGTTCGATGAGTACAAGTTTTTCCCGAAGTATCCCGAAAAGGAGTTGCGTATCACGGCTGTGCTTTTTGGTCAGCTCATCTTGCACAATCTCGTGAGCAACATAACGTTGGGCGTCGCCTTGCGTTGCGTCTTGGACGCGCTTCGCAAGCCGAACGGCTCCAAGATGTTTGCATTTGGTTCCGAGGCGCTCGAGCAGTTCAAGCGCCGTCTCACGGACTGGCCCCAGTATTGCCAACATTTAGCTCAGATTCCTCACTTGGCCGCAGCGCATCCGGACTTGTTGCCTCTCTTCTCCAAGGGAGCTGACCAGACGGTGGCGCTCGGCCGCAGCGAGCCGAGCATGAATGCACCAGCGAGCGCAGACGCTCAACTTGCCGCAGGCGTTGCAGGTATGCGAATCGGCGAGAACGAGGGAAACAACCCACCCTTGCCTCGCTCGTTGTCCTCTGCGATAAACTTGCCTCCGCAGCCACCGGGACCGCCACCGGCTGGTGAAAGCGCCCCAGCTGCGGCTGCAGGCTCGAACCGCATGCCGAGTCGAGGTACGAGCATGCCGACTCTGGATAGGTCGGGCAGCAACGGACAACTTCCATCATCTGGGAGTGTGCCTAGCGGTTTCGCAACGTCCTTGAACATCGACACTCTCGTAGCGGCGAACGCGAGCGAAGGTTCGCAGCCGGATGCGGCGACTGTTGACAAGGTGCACTTTTTGGTCAATAACCTCTCTGCAGAGAATATGGACGAAAAGGCTGCCGAAGTCAAGGCAAAGGTTCCACCCGAGTACTTTGAGTGGTTTGCCATGTACCTCGTCGTCAAGCGCGCGTCCATTGAGCCGAACTATCACAATCTGTACCTCGAGTTGTTGGCGAAGATTGATGACAAGGGGCTCAACGAGTCAGTGTTACAAGCCACTTACCGCAACATCAAGGTTTTGTTGTCCAGTGGAAAGGTGAAGACGAACAGTGGCGAACGCAGTTTGTTGAAGAACTTGGGTTCATGGCTCGGTCAGCTCACCATTTCCAAGCGCAAGCCGGTGCTTCAGCGTCACCTCGACGTGAAGGAGCTCATTCTCGAAAGTTACGAGTCTGGGCGCATGATTGGTGTCGTGCCGTTCGTGGCCAAGGTGCTCGAACCGTGCAAGGACAACATGATTTTCAAGCCACCGAACCCGTGGACGATCGCAATCTTGTCGCTTTTGTGTGAGATCTACAACGAGCGAGACTTGAAGCTCAACCTCAAGTTTGAGATGGAGCGATTGTTCAAGCACTTGGACGTCGCCATGAAGGATATCGAGCCGTCGGTGTTGCTCGCCTCTCGCATGCGCGAGCGCGTTAACAATCCTGACTTTGTCGCCGACAAGAACTTCGCCGCCCCAGTGCCGCAACTCAACCCCTCGGCCTCCGAGGGATCGTTGCAACAGCCAGTCATCGGCGGCAGAGGCATGGACGAGGAAGAAAAGACTCGTCTCCAGACACAGAGCTTGGAGGGTGCCTTGCCCAACATGCAAGCGCACGTTCGTGTCGCCTCCGCGCCAAACTTGCCGGAAGCTACTCGCGCGACGCTTCTTCGTCTCTTGCCGGTCGCTTTGACGCAAGGTATCCGCGAGATTGTTGCTCCGGTTGTGGAGCGTTCCGTCACCATCGCTTGCAAGACGTCTCAGGAGCTCGTGAGAAAGGATTTCGCCACCGAGTTGGACATCAACCGTGTTCGCAAGGCGGCTCACCTCATGGTGTCTTCTCTCGCAGGTTCGCTCGCGCTCGTGACGTGTCGAGAACCGCTCAAGGCGAGCGTCGCGAACCAACTCAGAGCGCTCGTCCAGCAATCTGGCGCGGGCGCCGGCTGTGAAGCCTCTGCGCTCGAGGCTGCCGTCCAGTCGGCTACGGTTGACAACCTCGAGCTTGGCTGCGCGTTGATTGAGAAAGCGGCTTCAGAAAAGGCGATTCGAGACATTGACGAATCTCTCGCCGCCGCTGTCATGGTTCGCCAAAAGCACAGAGAATCCGGCATCAACCAGCCCTTCTTTGACACCGCTGTCATGCAAGGTCGATATCCGGCTGCGCTTCCGGAGTCTCTCAGACCACGACCGGGCCAGTTGCCGACGGCTGCTCTGCGCATTTATGACGACTTTTCTCAGCTTCCGCGTGCTCCGCCACCACCGCCGTCGGGTGCGCCTCCGGCGTTTGCTCGACAGCCGTTTGGACAGCCGCAACCGCCGCCGCCGCCGGTCGCGTACCCAGGTATGCCACCGCCGCCGCCGCCCGGTGCGCCTCCGCCTCTCCCACCAGACAGCACCGAAGTTGCTTCTTCTGAGACGGCGCAGGAAGCAAAGGATGCCGCCAAGATGCCGTCTGCCGGCGGACCTCCGCACGGACAGCCAGATCCGGTGGGCTTGCGCGAGAAGGTTGCCGCTCACTTTGACGAGTGGGCTCGTGTGCAAGACATGCCCCCGACGGATGCCGCGAGCGTTGCCTTCATGCAACGTCTCGTCGAGTCGCGTTTGCTCGCTGAAGATACGCAAGAGAGGTTTTTGCGCATTCTCGTCGAGCTCGCCGTCACTCACTGCCTCGGTAGCGAAGTGCCAGGCGCAACTCCGCAAGCGAGCTCTCAGCTCTCTTTCGCGGCGATCGATGCCTACGTCCGCCTCGTCACGAGATTGGTCCGACGCAAGGAGGAGCCCCTCACCTCGCGTTTGGCGTTCTTTGGCAGAGCGTTGGTGGCTATCGTGCGCACGGCGATGCGCGACACGGATGAACGCAACGTGGCTTTCAACGCCCGCCCGTACTTCCGCGCGTTGGCTGGTTTGTTGAACGAGATGCACGCTCCGAACGATGCTTTGGATTCTTCGCATCCGCAAGTCCTTGCGGCGTTTGCGTCTGCATTCTTGGCTCTTCAACCGCTCCGCGTTCCGGGCTTTGCTTTCGCCTGGCTTGAGCTGATCTCGCACCGTTGCTTCATGCCTCGTTTGTTGATTGATCACGAACAAAAGGGCTGGCCTCTTTTGCAGCGTCTTTTGACTGCAATTCTGCGCTTCATGGAGCCTCACTTGCGCACTGCCGATCTTTCGGAGCCAATCAAGTTGTTGTACAAGGGTATGCTTCGCATGTTCTTGGTCTTGTTGCACGATTTCCCCGAGTTTTTGTGCAACCATCACTTGAACTTTTGCGACATCATTCCGCCCAACTGTGTGCAGTTGCGCAACTTGGTGTTGTCAGCCTACCCACGCAACATGCGACTTCCGGATCCGTTCACTCCAAACCTAAAGGTGGACTTGCTTCCGGAAATTCAGCAGGCTCCGAGAATCAACGCCGATGCGGATCACGCCTTCCGTTCGTCTCCGTTGCGTGAGGAAGTGGACTCGTACCTCAAGACTCGTAAGCCCGAGAACTTGAGCCAACACGTCATCCACAGACTCACTCTCGCACCGGCGGCGGCACTCGCGGCGGGAACCAAGTACAACGTTCCGTTGTTCAACGCGTTCGTCTTGTACGTCGGCGTTCAAGCCATTCAAGCGAACCGCAGCAAAGATGCTACGAGCGGCATTGCGCAGAGCGCGCCGATGGAATTGTTCCAGCAACTCGCACAATCCTTGGACATGGAAGGCCGCTACCTCTTCGTGAATGCCATCGCGAACCAGCTCAGATACCCGAACTGCCACACGCATTACTTCTCTTGCGTCATTTTGTACTTGTTCTCTGAGGCCAAGTTCGGTATTATCCAGGAGCAAATCACTCGCGTGCTCCTCGAACGTCTCATCGTCAACCGCCCGCACCCGTGGGGCTTGTTGATTACGTTCATCGAGCTCATCAAGAATCCGCGGTACAAATTCTGGAGTCATTCTTTCACCAAGTGTTCTCCTGAGATCGAGCGACTCTTCGAGTCTGTCGCTCGTTCTTGCATGCCGCAGGAAAAGGAAGTTCCAAAACCGGTATCTGCCGCGTCGAGCTGAACCGACGCGTGACGGGTCACTTTCTCATGAAACCACTACGAACGACCCGCCTCTTTCTCCCCAGTACGATCTATACGATGAAGAAAAAACCAAAAAAAGCTTTAGAGCTAGCAGTCTAGTAGCTGATGACAATTGTTTGGTATAAAAGATGAAATCGCAAAAAAATTATCAACGTCGACTCTCCTCGAGTGTTACAAAAACATTTTCTACGGTCTGTACTAGACGGAGTACGACGTCAACGGCCGCTTCGTGGGCGACTCTTCTAAGTGCAACCACGAAACCGGCTCGCTTATAGTCAAAGAGGACGTCAGATCGGCGTATCGCATACCCGCAAACGCCGAACGCCTCGGCTCGATTTCCGCGAGCCGATTCGACGCCTCGGCGTGCCAAGCGTCCACCTCTCGCGACAACGGATCGACCCACGCATCCTCGCCGTAGGTCGCCTTGAAGCTCTCGTGGGCGTCATCAGCCTCGCGCCGAAGCATCTCTGCTTCAGCCTCGGCGATTCGCGCCTCGAGGTTCGCGCGATCCGCTTTGACGCGCAACTCTCGAGCGACGCGCGCGTCCTCCTCATCCTCCTCGTATCGCCACCCGGCGTCGATCCCGACCGCCCGTCGCACCGCAGAAAACTCCGTAACCAACGCCTTGACGCTATCGATGTCAAACCTTCGCTCCCTCGCGCTCCTCGCCGCGATATCCACCGCCTCGAGCGCCTCTCTCAGCGTCCTCGGCGACGAAACGTTATCGCCGACAAACTCGTCTTCGCTCGACGCCTTGGACGACGAGACATTCTCATCCGTCACCACCGAATCCTCGTCGTCGACCAATCTCGCCCCAGACTCGACGATCGAGGTAAAATCCAGCGCCCGAGCGACGCAATGTTTCCCCCCAGACGCGTTTCCGTCCACCTCGCGCCTCGTCGTCGCCCTCCTCGCGCTATCCAAATCCGCGACGACGACGAGCGGCGTCTCGTCTTCGCAGCCTCCTCCTCCTCTCTCTCCTCGTTTCCATTCAAAACCAAACCCACACCCATCGACGACGACGCCGTCGTCGTCGCCCTCCCCATCCTCGGGTCGGACCAATCTGTAGTAACGCTCCCTTCCCCGCCCCGCCGAAGTCGTCGTCGTCGTCGTCGTCGTCGTCGTCGTCATCCGTCACTCACAATTTCAAAAAAAACGCTCCTCTCTCAGACAGACAGACGCGTCCCGTCGTCTCCCTCCCGTCGCGATTCCAGCGACGTCCTCCCGCGCGATCGACCGAACCGATCGAACCGACGAATCCGCCCGCCCGCCGGGGAAAACAGAACGGAACGGAACGGAACGCGCGACGCGCGATGACGCCGCCGCGCCGTCGAACGAACGAACGAACGAACGAACGAACGAAAGAGAGGTGGGTGGAAAGAAACACCGACGCGACGCGAACGGACAAACGGACGCGAACGGACGAGAGACGAAACGAGACTTTTACGTGAGATGATAGTTAATACTTACCGTAATACACATAGGTTTAATACTATGTACATGTACGTATTAACACCACATTAATTACCATCTATGTGGTTTTTTGTTTGGTTTCGACGCGCGCGCGTTCGCGCGAAAAAAAATCTTTTCGAAACCACAAAAAAAAGTTTCGAGATTTTTTTTCCCCCAGTCTTCTTTTTGGTTAAGTGTCGGTCGACCCCCTGTTGTGGTTTCTTGAGTCCCGTCCCGTCGTTCGTGGGTTCGTGCGTGGACTGGACGTCCACGGGAATCGGCGCGCGAAAACGAAGACGAAAACGCGGACGGAACGATCGATCGGGTGGATTGATTGATTGATTGATTGATTGTGTGCCGACGGATCTCGGACGGACGGACGACGCGACGACACACGCTCGCGCGACGACGGACGACGGACGACGGACGACGGACGACGGACGAAGAACGAGCGATCGTCGCCTTGACTGAGGTTGGACGAGCCCGAACGCATCATCGGTAAATCGCGTAGTAATCGGCACCCGCACGCGTACAGTGGAACCGCATCCGCGTCGGATCACCGGTGATTAGTCGCGAGACGAACGAACGAACGAACGGTACGCGTGAGGGATGCGAACGATGCGAACGGCGGCGACGACGACGACGACGACGACGTGTGGATTGAGCAAGGTGAGGCGGTGGAGGGATGGCGCGACGTCGACGGCGACGGCGGGGCGAGGACGCGGGACGACGACGGGACGGACGAGACTCTCGGCGTACGCGGGGGACGAGTTGACCGCGCGACGAGGGGTGACTTCGTCGTCTAGAGCGCGAGACGTGCGAGCGATGACGAGCTCGGGTCGGTTTGATGCGCGCGCGGTTGGGTCGTCGACGTCAAAGGAAGAAACGGGAAAGATGCGCACGGACGTGGACGACGAGGTGGAGCACACGAGGGTGTCGCTCGACGAACAGTTGGAGCGAGGCGCCAAGCTCGGGGCTGATAAAAAGTACCATCGGACGCGTAAGTTTGCGGCGAAAGACGCGCGTTGCGTCGTTTTGGCGGGTGGAGCGGATGAGACGAACCCGTTGACGCGCGCTAGGGCGAGAAGCGCGGTGCATCTCGGGGGGATTCACCGGTTGATTGACTTTCCGATGAGTAATCTCGTCAATTCGGGCATGCGGCAAATCTACGTCATGACACAGTACAATTCACACTCGTTGATTTCTCACGTCAGCCGATCGTTTCCGGCGGAAATGTTTGGAGGTAACGAAGAGGGTTTCGTCGAGGTTTTGCCGACGACGCAGACGCGAGAGCACGGCTCGACGTGGAGCACGGGGAGCGCAGACTGCGTCGCCCGAGCGCTCTCGCAAGGGTCCCTCACTAAACTTACTCACGAGATACGCATGGAGGATGAGTGCTTGCGTGAACTCGGTTCTTTGACTGAGTGCAAGGCGTTTTATAACGACAAGGTGACCATCGTTTTGGCGGCGGAACAGCTTTACGAGATGGATTTCTCCGCCCTGCTCGAGCAACATTTGCAAACCGAAGCCGACATCACCGTGGCGACGTGCAGCCACGTGAAACCGGAAGAGGCGAAGAGTCTCGGCGTTATGGACATTGATGCGGGAACGGGCAACGTTCTGAGCTTTTTAGAGAAACCATCCGAAGAACAATTGCTCGAGTTTATGCAGTGCACGACGGAGATGGAGCTCAAGGAGTGCACTCTCCACGCCAACATGGGTGTGTACGTCTTCAACAACGCCGCCTTGGAAGAGTTGTTGGCGCAAGCGAGAGACGACAATATGAACCGATATGAGTTTGGTTTGCACGTACTTCCCTATGCGATACAGGCGGGATATCACGTCTCCTCCTTTGTGCACAAAGGTTACTGGAGGCCGATGCGGACGCTCACAGATTACTATAACGCGAACATCGAGCTCGCCACGGGAGGTCCGGCTTCCAAGCTACTTGATGGATCGCGCCAGGTTTACACGAAACCAAATTTCTTGCCACCGTCAACCTTTTTCGGAGAAACCATGATGGAGGGCTCGATTGTTTCCGACGGCTGCGTCATCAAGTCTGGCTCTAAGATTCGCAAATCAATCATCGGTCCGTGCGCCGTAATTGACGAAAACGTTACTTTGGACGGCGTCGTCTTCGTTGGCAGAGATGAACTCCTCAAGCGCGCGGGATCGGAAGTTCCGGATATTGGAGCAGGCACCGTCTTGCGCAAGTGCATCGTCGACTCTGACGCCGTCATTGGCAAAAACGTCTCCATCTTGAATGAGTCTGGCGTGCAAGAGCTCGATAAGACTGAGGATGGATACATCATCACCGAAGGGATCGTCACCATTTTGGGCAATGCGATCATCCCCGACGGCTTTAAGCTTTAAAATGAAAAGTATGAGGCAAAAGCTCATGTCCTTGATCAATCCTTTGAGCGTGAATCAACATCACTTTACACACGGCATTGTAATAAATGAGAAGAAGCACACACCATCAGTAAAACGTTCAGCTAGGACGAAAATGTTTTTTCTCTACAACACTGCAAAACTCAATCACAGAAAATAATAACTACCTAGAGGCTACCCGCGGACATTGAGCCATTGCTCCGATTGCTTCTGGGTGAATCGAGAAGTTTTTCTTGTTCCGCGACGAAATCACTCGATTCAGACTCTTGCACGCTCAACTGCTTGTCGATATCTTCCTTGAATTTGTGCGTTTGATAGTACGCAAATCCAAACACGTTCATGGCGTAACCGCACAGCTGGAGCGGCGACGTCTTCTCACCCTTGAAGACGACGCTCAGCATGATGATGGCTACATTTCTCACCTGTCCAGCCGCCTTGAATGTCAACGACCCACACGTCTTAATGACTCCAAGTGTGGTCCATATCACGGCGAATCCCAAAAACGAAACAAGGATGAACGGCCAAGGATTCGCGCGCACCACAGAGAGGGCGTCGTTGAGAACGATTTCTCTCTGCTCGAAAATCGCTACGCCTAGCGCTAAAAAGAAAAAGTTGGCCGGACAAGTGTAGAATAAGCCCTCCATAAGACCGAACCCACGATTATCCATAAAGTGTTGGAACAAGACCATCCTCACCGCCTCCGAAGCCTCTCCCAAGAACATTAGAAACAATCCCAACGTCGTAAATGTTTCCTCCGTAGCGCACGCCACCGCCATGCCCACCGTCATGATGAGGACCGAAATCACCTTTTCCTTTGTCACCCTATCTAAACCACACAACACCAACATGAAGAACACCACGCACGGTGAAAGAGACTTCATCATCTGTATGAAACTCACGCTCATGTACAAATACAGCTGGTTTCCTGCCGCAAACGTCACCGCCGTGAAGAAGCCGATCGGGAAAACCTGCGTCAACCACTCCCGGAGCGAGAGCTTGCGCTCTAAGTCGATCACCCCACCCATTAACAACCCCGAGGCGACGAACCACGAGAACATCGGCCCCGTCAGCGACACCGAGATGGGATACGGAAAACCGTACTCGTTGAGTATAGCGTCGTTCACCATGATGATCAACGCGCTCGACACCCCCCACGCGAGCAAGAAGAGCGTCGCCTTCAGCGCATAGACCGCTTTCACGACATCTTCGTCGTGTTTTCGCTGCCCAACGCCGAAAAGCGCCCTCACGACGTCTCGCACGCGCGTCGGCATGGTGCCTCTGCGCTCAACACCCACGGGCTTGTCGCCTTTTCCCCTCGACGACGACGAACACGACGAACGCAGCGAACACACCGCGGGTCAACGACCGAGTCCACTCTTCCACGTTCTTCGCGACGATTCGATCGTCGACGCGTCGCCAACGCGTGCGACACTGCCGACGTGATGTCGAAGCGTGATGACACGTGTTGAAAACTACCAGTCGCAATGGTTTGTTCTATGTTTACTATTTACACATACGCTACTCATCCCAACTCAAACGAATCACGCGTCGTCATCGCCCTCGCCCGCGGATTGATCCTCGTCCCCGTCATCGCCGTCCTCCGCATCATCTTCCTCGTCGTCTTCCTCCTCTTTATCCTCGCCCTCGCCCGTCTTTTCCCCGCCCGATGCCCCGGTTGATTTTTTCGCGCGCTTCGCCGTCTGAAAGCTTTGCAAAGTCGCCCGCACCTCCCCAGCGAGCTCGCCGAAATCGCACTCCTCGATGGCGGACATGACGTCCTCGGCGGATATCGTCGATCGTTTGTGATCGCGCGATATGTCGTTCGCCGTGGCGGTGATGTAATGGATGAAAATCTTGGCGCACTCTCCACAGGCGCTGAGCGCTTCTTTTTGAATGTTTGGTTCGAAACTCTGACCCTTGGCGTCGACGTTGTCGAGCGTCGAGAGCTTGGTTTTGACGAGACGTTTGACGTGCGCGCGGGGGAGTTCCTCGTCCATGGCTTTGGTTTCGTTGGCCGGGTGAACTTCGCGCGCGGGGGCAGGCGCCGGTGTGTGTCGCCTCTCGTTGAGATTAAGATTACTACTCAAGTGTTCATCAAGCACACCTGGAGCGACAGCTCGACTCGACTACGGGTTGGATTGGATTGAATCGGACGCCGTGCGTTCGTGGGGGTGAGTCGATCGCCGATTTAAGAACACAATTAGCGTTCATTATACAAAAAGCGAGCCTATGCGTGATTGCCGAGGGCTCAGGAATACCTCCAGCTGAAGCCCTTGAGGGACTTGTTGAGCTCGTTGACATCGGCGGTGAGCTTGTCGTGCTGGTCCTTGAGCTCGGATACGAGCTTGGATCGATCCTTATCCGTCGCGTTGAGCGTCTCGCGAAGGCTCGCCTCGACAGTATCAGGATGAGCGTTTTTGTGCGCGGCAATGGCGGACGATCTGCCGGTATCCTTGGCGTCGAGGTTGTAATCAAAGAGGTTATCCCACTTGTTGTCGAGAATGGCGAGAGATGTCTTCACCGGCGTGGCAGCGTAGAGCACGCCCGCGCGTTGTTCGACTAGACCTTCGCGGAGAAGCTTGATCATGCTACCTTCGACATCAAAGTCGCAGTCAACGTCGAAAACGTTCTTGAGGAACTGTTCGCATTCGACATCAATCTCCTTGAGAGTCATGCTCTTGCCTCTGACGGTGAGAATGATAAACGCCAAAACCATCTCCTTGCACTCTTGATCCTCCATAGACTCGAGGAGGTGCATGAGCATGCCGGATTGGGAGTTTCCGCTCTTTTGGATGAGCTCTTTCGCCATCATACCGGCGTAACGCATGCGTGCGGCGTTCACAGCCGAGTAGGATTGGCCAACCTTACCGGCGCACGCGACGAGGAGCGTCTGCACGTTTCTCGTGAAAATTTCGCCAGTGACAAAGCCCCAGAGAAGCGTGGCGATCGCGAGAACGACGGCAATACCGTTTTGGATCATCTCCGAGAGTTTGACGGAGATGTTCTTCTCCGGGAAGATCATTTCGAGATCAGCCATCGGAATGTCGCTGTACGACTTGATGATGAGCGGTCCGCATCCAGAAGGTCCAGGCTCATCACCCTCAATCGGCTTGGCCATGCGGTACAGCAAGACGACTTCCTTGAAGGTTGGTTCTTGAATCTGAAGCTTGGAGAAGAACTTGCGGAGAAGCGCGAAAATGTTCGGCATGTGTCGTCTCAGAGTGAGTCGCTCGATGACCGTGGCGTTTCGATCCTCGACGTTACCACCTTTACCGAACGTCTTCTTCGAACCGGATACAACCTGTTGGTTGACGAAAATCGGCTGCGCTTGACCGATAAGCTTCAAAAAGGGTTCCTTGACGAGCATGGAGAGGAGCATTTCAATCTTTTGCGCGATGAAGAGACCATCAGCCTTGGCAACGCCGGTGCCTCGCTTGAACACCAACGCTCTCTCGCTAAACTGAGGCAGTCCGCTCGCCAGCGCCGTGTTCTTGCTCAAAAACGTCTTCAAAAGGGACTCGTCGTGAAGCGCCCAGTTGATATGCACCGGAAGAGTGAAGAGGAAGTCCTCAGCGCTCGCCAATTCCCACTCTTTTTGCGTCAACAACGTGTACTCGGCGTCCGCCATGAGCGTACAAAACTCCCCGACAAACTCCACGCTCGACGCCTCAAAGCTCGTCGGCGTCAGCATGTTCTCCCCGTATCCAACGCTTCTTTCCTCTCCTTTTTTTACGTTCGCGAGTTCGAAATCCCGTTTCACGCGATCCCGAAGTTCCAACGCATTGTAGTGAAACAAGCTCCGAACCATCCGAATCACATCCGCCACCTGCGTCCGCTGTCCCGGTTCCACGAGTTCCAGCGCCGCATCCTGCAGGAAATTCAACCCAATCGGAATGTACGCCGAGTGCTGTATCCGAACCGCGTTCGCCGACATCGGGTCTTCCTCACGCGTCGTCGTGGATGACATGATTCGATGGTTTCGATCGGTTCGACTCAGCTCAATTCAGTTCGCGCTTCGCCGTTCGGATCTCGCGCGATCCCCGGTTCACGTGAAATGCGCGTCTCAAACTTTTCAAACTTTCACACGTCGTCCGCGCTCGGACGACCGACGTTCGGATCGTTGACGCGCGCGCGAGCGAGTGACGAAAATCAATAATCAGTCAAGTGGTGGTTTCGCAGCAAGGCTCAGATATTTCGCTGACGCCGAGCCCGACGGAGAGAGCGGATGACGTAATGACGCACGCATGATGATGTGGCTAAAAGTCTAGAATATGGAATATTACCCTCCGCAATGCGAATACGCGTTTACGTCGCCCGGCGCGCCACGTTCTTTAACCCGGCGCCGACGCAGGAACAAAAGACGGTTCGGCTCTCGGGTTCGGGCTCTAAATGGAACGTGACACCAAAGAAAGCCTTGAGTGCGCGAAGGGTCTCGATGGCTCGAGGAGTGAGCTGACCGAGACGAACGCGAGAGACTTGGTCGGGACCTGCAGCTAGGAGTATAAGAACCAAGGATTGGTGGGAGGAATCAACGACGCCGCCGCGTTGAATCTCGGCGACGAGGGATTCGGATACGCGGCGACCCATGTCTTCGGGTACGCGAGCTTCGGCGTCGCGAGCCCATCCGACAGAGTTAGCCTCCTCCATGGCGGACGTGCACGCCGTGGACGCGGCGTCTGCGCCGAGGACGCATCCTGTGGTGGTTTCGGCGACGAGAGACAACCCATATCCGGGGCTCTTTCCGGCTTCTGGACCGACATGATGATCGGTAAAAATGTACACATCCGGAATGAAAGCGTTGAGCACACCTCTCGCCGCGTCCACCATACGGTTCCCATTCTGCGGCGACACCTTGCTCGTAAACGTCACCCCTCTCACCCGCTTCACCAATCCCTCATCCGTCCAATCCAACGTCGGCAGCGTCTTTACGATTGGCAACTTGAGCGTAACCTCCCCGCCGCCCAACGGCGGACATCCGCGTCGCGTAACCTCCAACGACAACCCCTCATCCACCCCAAAGTGTTTCTTCATCATCGGCAGCGTCACCGTTCTAAACACATCCACGCTCACATCCGCATCGTCGTTCGTCACCCCTCTCAGCGTCAATTCGATTGGTTTTTTCGCAAACAATCCCAACGCCAGCGTCGGTTCCGCGTAGTACCCAATCCCTCGGCTCGTCGCGCACTCGTGCGTCAGCCTCCTTCCACCCTTCACCACCCCGGGGGTGAACCGCACCGCCGTACCGTCTTCCGATATGTCCACCTTGGTTCCGTTGGTGAGTTTATCCACCAAGCGCAGGAACGAGACCTCGTAGTCGCGTAAACCGAGTTTCGTCGCGTCACCCTCGACGGCGGCTGCTCGAACGCGAATGTCGCGAATGACGCACGCGCGACCGCTCAGGACGCTCAGGAGAATGCGCGTGCGGAAATCCTTGGCGCCGGTAAACCGAACGATGTCGGCGGGTTTCGACGACATGTCGTGGTTCGGGCGGCGCGACGACGGCGCGACGACGGCGGCGAATGACGATGACAACGGCGACGACGGGTCGAGGCGGCTGCGTATTAAACGTATTTTGAGTCTATCATTGGTAAAGCTGTGGTCGTTCGGGAACGCGAATCCGAACGACCGCTGCTGGCGAAGCCGGCGAAGAAGCTGACGTTGAGTGAGGGGTGAAATCTAACGTTAAATGCAATCAACAATCAAAATCATGGTTGGTTTTTGGGCGATTATCGTCTTATTGGTGCGTGTCGACGTCGGATGGGGTGCCGAACGCGCGGTCGCCGGCGTCTCCCAAACCGGGCACGATGTAGCCGGCGTCGTTGACGACTTCGTCAATCATAGCGGCGTAGACGCGAAGACCCGGAAAACGCTCACTGAGAATGGTGAGGGCAGGTGGAGAAGCGACGACGCAGATGATGCGAATGTTCTTCGGGGATGCTCCGCGGGAGATGATCTCTTCGACGGCGGCGGCGATGGTACCACCCGTGGCGAGCATCGGATCGCTGATGAGCACCTGCGCGTCCTCAGAAAACTTCTTCGGAAGCTTGTTGAGGTAGAGCTTTGGTTGAAGAGTCTCCTCGTCACGGACGTAACCCAAGTGGTAGGTGGACGATGCCGGAAGCACTGACGCAGACTCCTCGAGAAGCGTCAAACCCGCTCGCAAAATCGGCACCACCGCCACTGGCTTCTCTGGGTTGACGAATTCCACATCCGCAATCGCAACCGGACCCTGCACTTGCGCCTCAAACGTCTGCAACCAATCCCGACCGGCTTCGTAAATCAAAATCCGTCCAATTTCCCCCATGGCGGCACGGAAAATCGG
>Ga0255770_10000410_pt1 | contig 40031 bp, 47 predicted proteins | sample 071ome_22_FD_179968 | JGI IMG/M metagenome (GOLD analysis project Ga0255770, IMG submission 179968) | Coastal salt marsh microbial communities from the Groves Creek Marsh, Skidaway Island, Georgia - 071404AT metaG (version 2) | ecosystem: Environmental > Aquatic > Marine > Intertidal zone >...
ACAGATCTTTACCTTACACTGCATATCTTGTAGAGTATGAAGACAACGGACAACGAAAGTTTGATATTTCTGTCGCGCCAAAGAGAGTTGATATTTTCGATTATTACTGGGACAGATTTAGATCAGTAATTAATATGACTCAATCGGAAGGTAGAGTCAACCCTAAACTTTGGGGTGCTCAAGTTAAATCATCTAAGAAAAAATGACTGAAGATGGGAATGCCGAAGTCACCTATAACCTTGATGAAATTCAAAAGGTGACTCGGACTTATAAGAAATTGAAAAAGTACATGAAGTCAAACATCTATGAGATTCGTAGTCTCAGTGGTGTAGACGATACTATCACTAAATTATTGAGAGACTATGGCCCAGACGCAGAGAGTAAAGACAACACCACAGAACGTACAGGAGGCGAATGAAGCCCTCTTTTACGCTAAAATGAATCTTCCTGCTGCGGCGGATCATTGTGGTATGACCAATAAGGAAATGAAATTGACCTTTTGGGAATATTTAAAGTATCATCCGCCCATTTATACCAATGAAGACTCAGGTACTTGACAATTTTCTTGATTACTCCGACTTTAAAAAGTTGGAAGATCAAGTGATGAGTTTTTTATTTCCATGGAACTATTATGAGGGGATTGTATTGCCTGATGACGGCAAATATCAATTCACTCATTGTTTTTATAATGAGTATGAACCTAGGAGTCAGTATTGGCCATTGGTTCAACCTGTGTTTAAATCTTTAGGCGCATCTTCTGTTCTTAGGTGTAAGGCAAATTTACTACATAGAACATCTGAGATTCAGGTCAATGATTTCCACACGGATTATCCTAATTGTATTACTGCCATTTTGTATATGAGTACAAATAACGGCTATACAATTTTTCGTGATGGTACTAAAATAGATAGTGTATCTAATCGATTGGTAGTATTTGATTCTAATCTAGAACATGCTGGTACTACTTGTACTGACCTCAATCGTAGAGTGGTTATTAATTTCAACTACAACATATTTGAAGGTGTACCATGAATAAAGATAGACTTAAAATTCTCATAAAAAACTTGGAAGTATTACTTGAGAATTTAAAGACGGAAGTGTATGCTGATAAAGATGCATACATGAGAAAAGAAGAGTCTGAATTCGGATTTAGGTTCGAAGGCAGAGATGATGATGACGGTTATCCAGACTAATTATGAGTGCAAAACTAGTAAGTGTTACCCCTGACGCAGAAAAAACCATGGCGTATATTGCCAGGGTTTCGAATCCTGCAAATCAAGAGAATGAAAACTATGCGGGTCTCTTGAAGTATTGTATCGTTCACAACCACTGGTCTGTGTTCGAACAATCCACTATGACTCTTGAAATTGAGACTACCCGTGCAATCGCGGCTCAAATTTTGAGGCACCGCTCGTTCACATTTCAAGAGTTTTCCCAGCGGTATGCAGACAGTTCTCAGTTGGGTCAAATTCCTCTGCCTGAACTTCGCCGTCAGGACACAAAGAATCGTCAGAATTCTATTGACGATCTTGATCCCGAAACTGTGGATAAACTGCAGAGACAAATGAAAACTCTGTTTAGTAGTGCAGAAGCCTTGTATCAACAGATGCTTGGACTTGGCGTTGCAAAAGAGTGTGCTCGTAATGTATTGCCTCTCTGCACGCCGACAAGAATCTACATGACAGGCTCATGCCGTTCATGGATTCATTATATTAATCTGCGTTCTGCACATGGTACTCAGAAAGAACACATGAATATTGCTGAATCTTGTAAGGCAGTGTTTATGGAACAGTTCCCTGTGGTATCTGAAGCATTGGAGTGGACCTGATGGCAACGTACCCTGTAAAGAACACCGTAACTGGTGAAACTAAAGAGGTGGTCATGAGTGTTCATGATTGGGACCAGTGGAAACTAGATAATCCCGAGTGGGTTAGAGATTTCTCTGACCCCAGTACCTGCCCTGGTGTTGGTGAAGTCGGTGAGTGGAGAGACAAAATGTCCAAGACTCATCCTGGTTGGAACGAAGTTCTTAAAAAGTCGGAAAAATCTGCTGGTATTAGAGGCAGGTACAACAAACTATCTCGATAAAATTATGGCAAGAAGAAAGAGGAAGACTGACGATCCCATTGGAGTGGGAATGACAGCAAAACAAATGCGTCGCAAGAAACCAATCAACAGTGAGATGTTGGTTGATATTGAACCACTCACCGAGAATCAAGAGAAACTCTACTCTGCCTACGACGAGGGCAAGAACATCTTTGCATATGGTGCCGCAGGTACTGGTAAGACTTTTATTAGTCTCTATAAGGCACTCTGCGATGTTCTGGATGAGAATACTCCATACGAGAAACTCTACATCGTTCGTTCTCTTGTATCTACCAGAGAGATTGGATTCCTCCCTGGAGATCATGATGATAAGGCTGCTCTGTATCAGATCCCATACAAGAACATGGTCAAGTACATGTTTGAGATGGCTACTGATGCCGATTTCGAAATGTTGTATGGTAACCTGAAGACTCAGGAGACTATTTCTTTCTGGTCTACCTCATTCATTCGTGGCACAACAATGGATAACTGCATTGTGCTGGTCGATGAAATGCAAAACTTGAATTTTCATGAATTAGATAGTATAATTACACGAGTTGGAGACAACTGTAAGATTATTTTCTGTGGTGATGCTACTCAGACGGACCTTACAAAGTCCTATGAAAAAGATGGCATCATCGACTTTAAGAGAATTATTGAAGTCATGGAAGAAGACTTCGGTGTAATTGAATTCGGACTTGATGACATTGTGCGTTCGGGTCTTGTGAGAAATTACTTGGTTACTAAACTTGCCCTTGCTTTATAATGTTTATTCATCTCGACAAGCTAAAAGACTTTGATCTTGAAGCTAAAATGATTGATGGTGTACGATACTATACAACTCCTGGAGGAAGGCCTATGCCTTCCATCACCTCAGTCACCAGTTTCTATAATAGAAAAGTCTTTGAAGATTGGAGAGCCCGTGTTGGACAAGAAGAGGCGAATCGTATTTCTCGTGTTTCAACAACCAGAGGTACTAAATTTCACGACTTAGTTGAGAAGTATCTTCTCAATTTGGATGTCAAATCTCAGAACCCACTTCCTTCTACGATGGCATTGTTCCTCGCGGCAAAGGATTCTCTGGACAAGATAAATAATATACATGCACTTGAAAAGTCACTCTATAGTGACTATTTTGGCATTGCTGGGAGAGTCGATTGCATTGCGGAGTACGACGGAGAACTTTCGGTAATCGACTTTAAGACTTCCAAAAAAATTAAACCTGAAAAATGGATTGAACAATATTTTGTTCAAGAAACTGCATATGCCTGTATGTACTATGAAATGACAGGCGAAATCGTGAAAAAACTTGTCACCATTATGGTGGCTGAAAATGGAGACTGTGTTGTTTATGAAAAACGAAACAAAGGTGACTATATTAAACTTCTTACCAGGTATATTAAAGAATTCGTCACTTATAAACTCGGAGAGTATGGAGAAAGACGTTAACGACCTACTCAAGGAGAAGTTCTTGTGCCAATCTAAGTTTAGTCAGGACATTGAAGTCCTTGTTCTGAACTCAGACTTGAATTATATTGAGGCAATAGTAAGTTACTGCGAAGAAAACAATATTGAATTGGATTCTGTTTCTAAACTTATTTCTAAACCCCTCAAGGAAAAGTTAAAGAATGAGGCAATGGAACTTAATTTCTTGAAGAAAAGTTCTAGAGCAAAACTACCATTGTAATATGGAATGACGCCCTTTGATGTATATAAAACCTATCTTTCGTTTAAGAATCACTTTACGAAAGATAGTTATGACTTTTTTAAGTATAAGGGAAAGACTCGGGCAAACGAGTCTACATTTAAGAAAAGAAAGGATCGATATTTTTTCGAGAGGATGTCTCGGAAGAAAACCGATCAAGAAATACATGATTACTTTGTAGCTAGTTTTAGTCAGGCAGAAGACCCAAGATCAGTCTGGATCGGTCAGATTATAGACACTGGTGACCGCCGATATTCAGAGTGGTCCGATAAAATAAAGACACTTCAGTCAATGTTTGCTACTGAGGTGTCTGTTTTCATACAGAAGTCTAGGTTTGATGAACTCTTTGCTTGTAAAAACGGTAATCATTCAGACATTCTAAAGAAACATCTTCAGAATGCCATATCAATTGAAACCATGATATTATTGGATAGTATTCTTGGTTATGCTAAAGACTACGATTCTCAACTTTTTGACCCAGTGTGGGAAACCGTAAGTTTTAAAATTAGAAAGTATAAATCCTTTCTAAATATTGACATCCAAGAATACAAAAGGATTTTAAGGGAGAGTATAGTGTGACAGATTTTTTTGATTCCCCAGTGGTTCGTGCCGCTGTAACCGAATTAAATGAACTACAAGATGAGATGGCGAGATTGATGTTCAAACATCCAGCTTCTCTGACCCCAGAGGATAGAGAGGAACATCTTCGCCTCATGAAACAACTTTTGGAAAAACAAAAACTCTTCTACTTTCGTCTAAAAATGTCCGATGACCCTAGGGCAGTCAAGATGAAGGAAGGAATCATGGAATCTGCAAAGTTCTTGGGTCTTGAAGAGGGTCAACCAGTTGAGTCTTTCTTTGATAGCCTCACTCAGGTTCTTGTGGATCTGGAAAACAGGTTGGACCAGCCTGAAAGCTGGACCGAAGAGGTTGACGAGGACGAAGACTGGCGATATAATTAAAAAGTTCAATACCACTCAATACGAACAAATACGGAGAACACATGTCATTTGCAAATCTGAAGAAACAATCCCGCTCTGGATCTCTCACCGACAAACTGATGAAGAAGGTGGAGAAACTGAACGAAAAGGGTGGGTCATCTACGGATGATCGTTTCTGGAAACCTGCCGTTGATAAGGCAGGTAACGGTTATGCCGTTATTCGTTTCCTTCCCGCTGCTGAAGGATGCGATCTCCCCTGGGTGCAACTCTGGAGTCATGCATTCCAAGGCCCTGGTGGATGGTATATCGAAAACTCTCTGACCACTATTGGTAAACAGGATCCCGTTTCCGAGCACAATCGTGTTCTTTGGAACAGTGGTCTGGATTCTGATAAAGAAATCGCTCGGAAACAAAAGCGTAAACTGTCCTATTACGCCAACATTTATGTTGTCAAGGATTCTTCGAACCCCGAGAACGAAGGTAAAGTTTTCCTCTACAAGTTTGGCAAGAAGATCTTTGATAAGATCTCTGCAGCAATGCAACCTGAGTTTGAGGATGAAGATCCCATCAATCCTTTTGATTTCTGGACTGGTGCTAACTTCAAACTGAAGATCAAGAATGTTGCTGGTTATTGGAACTATGATAGTTCCGAGTTCGCAAAACCCAGTGCTTTGCTGGAGGATGATGATGAACTCGAACAGATCTATAACAACCTGCATGATCTGAATGCCTTCATTGCTCCTGATCAGTTCAAGGATTACGATGCATTGAAGAAGCGTCTTGATGCTGTCCTTGGCAACAAACAACAACTTCGTAAACCCGTTGACGAAGAGGTTGATGATGAGGACAACGATCGTGGTGATGTTGAGGAAGAACTCGCATCAATCGCTGCATCTGCGACTCGTAAAGCTCCTGTCGTTGAGGAGACCACCGATGAGGATGAAGATGATGCGATGAGTTACTTCCAGCGTCTCGCTGAAGACTGATACCAAAATCGATCTTTGATTCCCTAAATGGTCGGAAAAAATTTCCGGCCATTTTTTTATGCCTGGGGTTCGTTGTCTTCTGACTCAGGCAACAACCCCTTTACTTCTTCTATTTCCAAACACTTTTCGAATCTATCTCTCAATTCGTTCAATTTTGTCTGTTCTTGAAATTCTTGAATATAACCATTAATTTCTTTTTCGAGTGCATTTAGTGCCATACGATATTTCATCTTAATATCAATCAATCGCACCATATCCATGTAGAATTCGGTGCCCTTGTTGATAAATTCTTCGTAGGTCATTAGATACCAGTCAAACGTGGATTATATCCTTGTTTTAGAGAGTCAGTTACATATTGGGAAGATTCTTCATATCTCATGATCTTTTTCATATCATCAATAAACACGCCTAGGTATTGATTCTTTAATATGATGATATTTTTCTTTTGTTCGTTCAGGTCAAATTCATATTTGTAGTTTGTGATTGGAGTAATTCCTGTTCCTAAAATTACTTCACCATTTTCATCAAATACGGTTCCATGAAGATCTACTGTGGCGGCAGGTGATTGTTCAACGGGAATGTTGTCGTTGAATTTTAATTCCTGATTGGTTTTTTGATCATATATTGAGATGTTGTAGTTTGAATCGACAACTAATCCGTCAGGAATTACAGTTCTCGTAAAACCATCTTCGAAAGCAGAGGTTTCGTAGTGGTGTACTTTATATAAGTTTTCTTCTTCTCCATACTTATCCAGAAGATACTTTCTGAACGTCAGATCATCCATGGGCCAATCTTGCTGGTAGTTCTGGATGTTATTCGTGATTAAAATTACCCAGTCAAGGTTTGGATCTCCATACTGACGATCTGCAATTTCATCTGGACGAAGATTGCCAGGAATGGTGAAGTATTCATAAACAGTTGCAACTGAGGCAATATCTTCCCTTAATCTAGGTCTTTTGAAGATATTTTTTACGGTTACATACTCATCATTAGAACTTCTGTCTAATTGCCTGGAGACGTAATCGAGATTTGGGAAATACCTGAAATAACTTCTTACTGCCATTTTTTAGTACCCTACATAATCGTCGTTGATTTTTCTCAAATCGCCTTTATTTGTCTGATTGCCAAAATCATCAAAAGTGGCAACTCGGTTTGCATTGACATTTTGGTTGTAATCTGTGTTGTAGATTGGTTCCAGTTCAGCAAAGTCCATTTGAACTTTGTATGATACTGGTTGACCTTTATCAAATGCCTGCCAACTACCTTGAGGTGTGTAGTCTGTTTCGAATCTTGTCAGAGCACAAGGTTTGATAATATTTACACCTGGAATGTCTCTGAAGTTTTCTGTCACATATCTAATAGTGAAAATATTTGGTGTTCCGAGGAAGAACGATGGATCTCCTGCTTCTGCACCACCAACTGCTCCAGCATCCTTCTTTGCCGCAGAAAATTCTTTAAAATAACGAATAATTTGTCTGATTCTATTCGCTTCTTGTGGACTTCTGCAGGTGAATTGGAATTGGTAATTGAACTGTCTCATTTGTGGACCACGGAACATGAGTTCCATGTTTGAGTTTGGTACAAGTCCTGCCCCTCTTGCGAGAAGGGTTTCTGGACTAATATCAAATCCATACTTGTTTAATACACCACTTAAAAGTCCCGCAGCCGCTGCACTTGCACCGCCTCCAGCACCACTTTCAGTCAATAGTTTGAGTTGCATTGCAAGATTACTTGTTCCTCCGATTAGACCTCCGATTAATGGAAGACCAGAAAGTGCAGATCCCGCAGCGTACCCTACAAAGTTTTGAGATACTAAACCTGTTGCTGCAGCACTCAAATTGTTGAGTTTATCTGCTTCCCAACTTACGGACGAAGTGTCCTTTACTGTATTGGGCATGGGGAGAATTACTCCTCCACCAACTTTGTATTTTAGTGCGGTTCCTCTTTTCAATCCTTTGGTGAGGATATTTGATCTATCGTCTCTAGATTCAATGAAACCTTCTCTGGTGGGTGGTTGATATGAATAACACTGAATAACCATCCTATCCTGGAGGTTGGACATATCAATAGGATAGATTAATGGTACAATTGAGGCGTTTCTCTCATTTGCCGTTATGTAATTAGTAACGTCATATTGAGTGATAACAGCCATGGGATCAAAGGCACCTTTAATTAATGTTGCAATCGTTGTCCCTAAGTTAGAAGTGCCAGTTGGATTTGCATACGAAATTGGTTCTCCGTTGGAGGAGATTGGTGTCGTTGCTGGACTAGAGGCATAAAGTCCTTGTCTTGGTTGTGCTGCCCAGGGTGGTAGTGGAGGTTTTTTTCTTGATTGTCCTCCAGAGAAAGCGGAACCTCTTCTTGTATATTCTGCTCTGATTGCAGTTTGAATTGCTTCGTGAAAACGTTGTTTATCTCTAGCATTCAGAGCAAGAATGAGAGCATTTTTTGTCCAGTCACCGTCTGTGTAGATAACATCTGGGGTTGCCTTATTAGTCCCTGTTTCAATTACACGAACTTTTGCTTCCTGGAAGTCATACTCCAAGACATATTCAATCACAACTCCATTGAGAGTTTGAGTGATTGGTGGATCTAATTTGACGGTTTGAAATGCCATTACTTCCAGGCCCTGTATTTGGGATACTTTTTCCCACGTTTGTCAACAAATCTTTCTGTGGGTAATAACGAAATACTCGCCCAATCTTCATCGTCTGGAACTTTATATAGATTTCCAACACCAGAGTAAAAATATTTGTGCAAGGAATTTTTGGGTACACTTGCCCCTCTGGACTTATTTATTAGGCTTTTCGCAACGGCATCTCTATAATCTGGATTTATATAATGTAAGTTTGCACCAAGAAATCCATCTCTCAAAAATTCTAGGACAAATACTAGAGGTTGCATGTCCCAAAAGTCATAGTTCTGTGGATATGCCGCACCATAAGAAAAGAAGACCAAACTCCCAACTTCAATCCAACCAGTATCACTTGTGCTGATGTCTGGATCTTGCAGTCCAGAAAGGGACTCTTCTAGTTGAGCAATATACCAATCGGCACTCTTATTTTGTTTTCCTGCTTTTTGTTTGATTTCTTCTGCGATCATTTGATTCCTAGTTCGTCTTCGGTCATAATTTTGAATTCATAATTACGATCCGCACAAAACTCTTCCGCTGCCTTCCATTTTGCCTGATTTACTGCCCACAGTTCAACACTTCGAACCCAGGCCTTTGTTCTTTTCTTGGGATTTGTTGGGGGCATTTGAACTTCTTTCTTAGGTTTGATCTCAATGACCATAACCCTTCTTTTTCCCGTTGCGTCAATATACTTTACAAAAAAGTCAGGAAAATAACGATGATACCTATTATCTAGTGGAGATTTATACAGAATGCAGAATTCTTCAGATTGCCATTGGTATACACTCTCATTCAGATCACAGTACCTCATAAACTTTCGCTCCCAAAGTGACCTATAAATAATATTTGTAGGGTCGCCCTTGTATTTTTTGGGATACTCTGGTTTATATTTTCCTTTGTAGGACATATACATAGTATAAAGGATCTTAGTATTTATCCATGTCTAATAAAGGTCAAAGTGCTAATCATAGACGTGTGGAGAACGGCAATTCTCCATATCTTGTAGATGTGGATGCGAATGGAGGAAATCAGAGAAGTTTTCAGAACTACTTGAGTTCTCCTTCTACTTCAAATCATTACAAAGTAAATTTAAATCTGGCTAAGGTCACCAGTGGTCAGAATATGGACCGACTGTCCGAATGGTTGACCAGTGCAGGTGTTTTTGGTGCTGATGAACCACAAAGATTCGATTTCTTGTGTTCAGAGACTATGTTGCCTGGAACAAGTGTTGAGACATTTACGGAACTTGGAAGTAGGCAGGGACTTGAGGAATTTTTTCCTACTAGAAAGATCTACAATGATCTGAGTATGACATTCTATGTCTCCTCCGATTACAGAATTTTGAAACTTTTTCAAGAGTGGATGAATTTTATCAATCCACTTTATGATCCATCCATCGGCAAACTCAAATCAGCATCTCCTGGCGGATATCCATCTTTAAGAGATATTCAGAGTTTCCATAGACATCGTTATCCCATAGAATATCGTAGAGAAATTTCTGTAACTAAATTTGAGAGAGACATTGGCAATCTCAAGGGAAGAAATTTTGGACCTGGTAATAAGTTGATGTATGTCTTTATCAACGCATTCCCAATCAATATCAATTCTGTTCCCTTGTCCTACGATGAAGCACAAGTACTAAAAGTTACAGTTGACTTTAAGTATGATAGATATACTCTCGTACATACTGGCCAACCAGTTGTTCCTGCAGAAAAAGCGGAACAACCAACTGATGTTGAGGGCAACAAACTTGCATCTTCTAGTGCAAATGTAAATGACGGAAGAGCCCCATGGGATGTTGGTTCCCCATCTCCATTCTTAGGAGAAAACCCAACATTTGGAGTAAGTCCAACACTTAAAGAGTTTAATTCACCTCTGCTCAATAAGCCAACCTAAATAAATCACTGATCTAAATTATTATGCCCTTACCAAAGATCTCAACCCCAACTTATGAGTTGACTTTACCCTCTACTGGAAAGACTGTAAAGTTTAGACCTTTTCTAGTTAAAGAAGAAAAAATTCTAATTCTGGCATTAGAGAGTCAAGATACAAAACAAATTACTGATGCCATCAAACAAGTATTGAAAGATTGTGTTCTTACTAGAGGAATCAAAGTAGAACAACTTCCTACATTTGACATTGAATACTTGTTCCTAAACATTCGTGGTAAGTCTGTTTCTGAATCTGTAGATCTTATCATCACTTGCGGAGATGACGGGGTAACGCAAGTACCAGTGAGTGTCTTTATTGATGAGATCGAAGTCGTAAAAGATCCAGAACATACGCCTGATATTCGAATTGATAATGACATCATGATTCGAATGAAATATCCTTCGATGGAGGAATTCGTTAAAAACAACTTCACCGTAGAAGGCGATGATGTCAACGAAGTCGAACAATCCTTTGAAATCATTGCGTCGTGCATTGAACAGATTTATACTGAAGAAGACGCCTGGGCTAGCGAGGATATTAGTAAGAAAGAAATGGTTTCTTGGATTGAAGGACTGACCTCCGAACAATTCAAGAAGATTGAAAGATTCTTTGAGACTATGCCCAAACTTTCTCATACAATGAATGTGAGAAACCCAAATACTGGCGAAAACAATACTGTCGTTCTGGAGGGATTGACGAGTTTTTTCGCTTAGTAATGTCTCAGATGAATCTTGAGGCATACTTTAGAATTAATTTCGCTCTCATGCAGTTCCATAAATACAGCTTGACAGAGATCGAAAATATGATGCCCTGGGAACGGGACATTTATGTAGGGTTGCTGAAACAGCATATTGAAGAAGAGAATCTCAAAGCACAACAAAGAGCTGCTAATCAGTAATGAAACTTACCTCCATTAGACCAAAAAGTATACTAAGAAGAGGTTCCAAGAAAATTGGAGCAAAGACTCTTCGTGGTGGTTCTCGGGCTGGTCTCTTTGGTGGTAAGTCTATTGGATCTGCACTTGGAAATGCATTTAAGGGCAAGGTAAAGGCTGCTCCTAATGGACTAGGTTCAGTCATTCAGAATATCTCCCAAACAGTTGGTGGTGGAGATCAGTCCAACGTAGTAAATATCAACAAGTTTATTCAGCAGAAGGTTTCTGACGCGCTGAGTAAGACAGGATCACTTTCCGCTCAGGTGCAGATGCCTCAGTTGGATGGTATCCTCAATGCCTTTGGAGGTATTGCAGATTATATGAGAAGTCTTGCTGATCCTTCAGCATTGAGTGACTTCTCTCGTGGAATAGATTCTATTAATGAATCTTTAGAGAAAACCACCGATCTTGTAGTAAAGGTTAGATCCTTTATCAAGAAACTTGTCAAAGATCTTCGTAAAGTAAAAGGTAAAGGAGGAGATGGTGGTGGTGGCCTTCTGGGTGCCGCTGCTCTAGGATTGGGTGGTGCCGCTGCTGCTGGAGGTGCTAAGAAAGGGTTATTAAAGAAGGGTGGAGGTGCCCTTGCGAAATTCTTTGGTGGAAAGAAAGGTAAGTTGCTCCTTGGTCTTGGTGGACTGGGATTGATTGGTGCTGGTGCAGCGAGTGCATCAGAAGGTCCTACTGGGGAACCAATTGAAATTCCACCTGCAATTCCAGAAGAAGATGTAAATATCTTTAATAAGACTGTAGATGATTTTAGTAAGTTCGTAAAGAAACTGCTTGAGGCTCCACCAAAACCTCCTGGAAAGGGATCTGAACAAAAACCAGCTCCAAGTTCTTCAACTCCCACCAGTTCTCCTATGAGTTCTGGTCCCAGTGGACCAGTTGCTGGTGTTACTACTCCAGAGGCAAAAGCCGCGATTCAAACTATCACTCAATTGGAAGGGACTTCTGGACCAGGTGGTTATAGTAGATGGTTCGGTGATCGTCAGGGTGAGATGAAGTATGGTGATATTACTGGAAAGACACTTCAAGAAGTAGATGATCTCCAGACACGGTTCTTACAGGATCCACAGTCACAATTTACAGATAGGAGTGGAAAGACTCAGAAATCTGCCGCAGTTGGTGCAGGACAGTTTACTTACCTCTTGGAACATGCTAGGAGGATGGATCCTAACGTAGATATTACCAAACAGACTTTTAGTGAAGAATATCAGAATAGACTTATGATGTTCCTTGCCAGAGAGAGGGGAGTCGATCTCAATAAACCTCTTACAGAGGCAGACATGACGAAGTTGGGTGGTGTATGGGCGAGTATGACACCACAATACAACCAGACATCTAGAACCGCAGCTCAAAGTTTGCAGGTTTACAATGAAAATCTTAAGAAGGTTAGGGCTCAAGGTGGAGTCTTACCACAGACTCCAGAGACTATGATTGACCCCGCAGGACCACAATCGAGTGCTGCAACTTCGCCCGAGACTATCGGTACGGTTGCTCAGGTTCCACAAACTCAGGTGGGTCAAAATAATGTTCAGGTAATCAATACAGGTATGGGAGATCAAGGTTCTGGTCAAATTGATCCCTCCAATGTTCCTGCACCATCTGTTGCCGCTAATACAGTTCCATTCCATATGCCTTATGATGAGGATAATATGGAAAGACTGGGAACCATTAGTCTCTATAACCTAATCAGTGCAAGCTAGTGCCATGATTGGAAATAACATCACCAGAAAACAGAAAGTTGTCGAGTCGATCTTTAAAAGATCTAAAAGGGAACTCGGTAGGGGTAAAGTTGAGTTTAGTCAATTAACAAATTTTCTGGAAAAAGCAAAGAATAAAGTTGACAGTGCGCCTACACTTACGGATAGAGAACTTTCTAAACTAAAGTCATTTGATATCTCTAAAGTCGGTGGCGATCAAAGTGGAGGTGGATTTGTTTCTAGTGCCTTAGGACTTCTTGGTTCTGTTGGACTTGGGATGGTTGGCGAGAATCTTGCAAAGAGATTCTTCGGCAAGAAACTTGCACAAAAGGGTGCAGAGACTGCAGCGAAAAAAGTAACTAAAGAAGTTGCACAAGAGGGTGTAGAGACCGCAGGAAAACTTGTCAGTAAAGAAGCTATTGAAGCTGGTGGAAAGGTTCTTGCGAAGGAAGGTACAGAGAAGGTAGCTAGTAAGGGTATTGGTAAATTACTAGGCAAAAAGATTCCAGTTGTTGGCGCTGCATTGGGAGGAATCTTCGCTGTTGAGAGAGCTATGAAGGGTGATCTACTTGGTGCTGCTGGAGAACTTGCATCTGGTGTGGCATCAACAGTCCCTGGATTTGGTACTGCTGCTTCTCTTGCTATTGATGGTGCTCTTCTCGCAAGAGACGTTAAGAAAGCTTCGGATGATGCAGATAAAACAAAGACAGATACAGATACAACTACAACCAAAGAGGGTTTAGAGGTTGTCCAGCCTCAAACATCGATGATGGACATGCCAAAGTTCCGCAAGGCTGTTGATGATTTTGGAAAAATTGAAATTGATTTTGCAAGTAGAACTTTTGGTGGTGGTGATCCCGCAACTGGACAAGCAAGACCAGTATCTAATGTTATGGAAGGTACTCCTGAGGCACCTGTCGCTCCTGGTGGTGGTCTTAAGTCTCTTGCAGACGCTGCAGAGAGTCTAAAGGGGATGAATAGTAATAGAAAGGAAACAGACTGGGGTAGGAATGGATGCGTTTGGTCAGTTAATCAGGTCTATAAGGCAGCAGGACTGACGCCACCCTGGGGGAATTCTTTGTGGGTTCCTACAGCTGAGAAGAAAATGATCGACGCTGGATATGTTGAGATTCCTCGTGATCAGAGACAACCTGGCGACATTATGATTAACTATAATACTCGTTACCCAGGGGATCCTGAACCACAGGCTCATATTGGTGTCGTTATCAACAATGGAAATGTGTTATCGAACTCATCGAGTAGGGCGTCGTTCAGTACAGAATTGTCTCCAGAGGGGTATGATAACATTTATGGAGGTGAAAGAGGTAAAATTTATCGAGCACCATCAACAATCACTAAACCTACAGTCTCAACAACACAGAATCCTGGCAATGTCAATGGTACTACTGCACTTGCTGGTACAAACCAAGTTGCCACAATACAAACACAAAAACCAAAACCTGGTGATATAAGAAAGACGACGAAAAAGGTTCAACTTCGTGGTGCTAGGACCAAAAAAGAAACCGTATATCAAAGATATGATGAGAACAATGGATGGCAAACTGCTACTGGACAGACTGCAGCAGAATTGGAAAAACTAATAAAACAACAAGAGTATGAGAGATCTCAACAGGGACGTGCAAACTTAACTTCACCTCCTGTTAATCGTGGTGTTCCCGATAGTATGGTTATGAGTAGAAAAACTCCAGTAGAAGCCGAGAGTCAAATGGTCTCTACATATACTTCATATAACAATCCTACGAACATGGTAAATAGTACAACACTCATCAATATATCAACTGGCGGTGGCAGTTCCAAACCACCAATGGTTGTTCAGATGGGTAATGGACAGACGGCAACAATTGTACCTCCTTCTGATTCTGCTGTTGCCCTAAAACTCGCAAAAGCAGTTCTCTACAATAAGTTGGTCTCCTAATGGCACAAGAGTTAGAAGCTATAACCTATAACGAAGCGACTCTGACATCTAATGATGGAAAGAGAGCGGAGGACATTTCGCAGTATATTAGTTCATTTGATTATTTTGAGGATATCCTTTCCTCTACAGTAACTGCAAGGGCTCATATCGTTAACACTACGGGATTATACAATAGACTTCCTATTCGTAGTGGGGAGAGATTTGACGTTGAAATTGCCAATGTCAAAGGACTTTTCAGTAGAAATAAGAAGAAACCTTTGTATGTTACTAGTGTTAGTAACTACATGTCAAAAGAAAATACGGAGAACTTTTATTTGCATTTTAGATCTCTGGAAGCCATTAGTAATGAAACTTCCAGATGTGTTAAAAAGTATGGGAAGGCATCTATTAGTGAACACGTTGAAGATATCTTGAAAAATGTATTGGAAACTGATAGAATAGGTACGATTGAGAGAACAGTAAATTCGTATGGTTTTTATGGCAATCAAAAGAAACCATTTTGGGTTTTGAAATGGTTGGGACCTAAAGGAATCCCTGCAGCAAAGAAACCATCTGGAACAAGTGGTGATGGAGAGACTGGAGAAGCAAAAGGAACATCAGGGTACTTTTTCTTTGAGAATGCCGATGGATTTAATTTTAGAAGTATCGAATCAATGGTTTCGAAAACAACTCAACCTATTGGTGGACGAGAAAAATCAATTCAAACTTTCGTATACAGTTCTGAAATTAGTGGAGAAGTAAAGGCATCACTCTCTAATAAGATTATTCAACATGTTTTAGAGAAAAATACAGAACTCTTGGGTTCTTTAAGAATTGGATTATATGGCAATAGAACGTTCTTCTTTAATCCATATAATCTCTCACTTGATAGATACGATTACACTCTTGATAACGAACTTGGAAACAAGTTAGGATCTGATAACTCAAACGGACTTCCTGAGTTTTTTACTCAAACTCCGAGTAGAATACTCGTTAGATCTTCTGACCGAGGCATGTTTAGTGACTCGATTACAGAAGACTCTGGAAGAGACAATGCCGATATGGCGAAGTCATATGCCAGATATAACCTGCTGTTCAGTCAGTCACTAAATATCAATGTGCCTCTAAATGCCAGTCTAAAAGCTGGTGACATTGTAAAAGTTATACTGCCCGACTCGGGTTCTCCCTCAAATAACAGAGTTGAAGTTGATGAACAGATGAGTGGTTACTACCTTATTAAGAACTTGAGGCATCATTTTGAAAAAGGAAGAGCAACCACATCTATCTCATTGATCAGAGACTCCTATGGTCTTTAGTAACAAAACACATGGAAAACATCGAAGCACACATCAAAGCTGATAAGGAAATTCTGGACAATCCCCAGACATCTCCTCAAGCACGCAGACATACAGAACAGGAACTGGCTGATCTGCAAGCATACGCAGAGCGTCATCCAGAAGATCATCACGATCCCACTCCACTTGAGTTGTATTGTGACACTCACCCAGATGCGTCTGAGTGTAGGATTTACGAAGACTGATATTCCTAATTATGGATGATACCCTTTTAAAGTCTCAATTTATGGGCAGAGACCAATTCACTTGGTGGATTGGTCAAGTTGCTCATCCAAAATATTGGAGAGATGGTAAAACCGAATTAAAAACATCCAACAGTGATAAAGAACTGGGGATGAGTTGGGCTTATCGTTGTAAAGTCCGCATCATTGGGTATCATCCCTTTTCTGGCAATGAACTTCATGATAAAGATTTGCCTTGGGCACATGTGATGGTTCCTGCTAGTCAGGGAACTGGTCATGGTGCTCTTGGTGAGTCTAGTCAAATGGTCGGTGGAGAAACTGTATTTGGGTTTTTCCTTGATGGGGATGAGGGACAACAACCAGTAGTTTTTGGTGCTCTTCATAGAAATCCAAATGCAGTAAGTAAGATCGGAACTAAAGAAGTAGAGAAAGAAGGTAGTTCTAGATTCAAAGCATATTCTGGCATCGGAGCACAAAAAGCATTGAACTCTGGAATTACCCAGAGACCTCCCAAAAATGACACTGATTTAAAAACTCCAACTGAGAATGCCAGTACAGAAAGAAAACCTACTGGTGGGGCATCTAAAAACCCAGATCAAATCTATCCAGAGAGTGATGCTGAAACTGCATTTGCTGGTGGTGGAACTCAGGCAACTATTCCCAATGGTTGTGAAAGTAACTTTTTAAGTGAAATTACTAATGCGATTAGAAGTTTTATCGCAACTACTAACAGTCTTACAGCATTCCTTGGGGTTTACGTTGATGCTGTGCAGAATTTCGTCCAAGATATTGGTAGACTGGTAAGTAAAACTGGCGCCATTATTTTGGGTATCATGAAGAAGGTTTTCAATAACCTTCGTGATCGACTGATGAAGTGGTTGGGTAAGAGATTCAGAGATTTTATTGCACTTTTTGTGCCCGAACCTCAACAACAACCAATTGCTAATGCAATTAAGAAAATCATGGATACAATTTTTTGTATCTTTGAGAAACTTGGTATCAATGCTCGTAAGTTTATTGAAAACTTCCTTAAAAGTATCATTAACAAGACTATTGCTGGTCCTCTTTGTGCCGCTGAACAGGCAACTGCTGCGTTAGTTTCTGCACTCCTAAAGGCACTTGATGGTCTACTTGAACCGATTATGGAGGGTATCAGTTGGTTGACTGGTGCTCTTGGAAAAGTCAGTGGTGCCTTGAGACAAGTATCTGCTTACGCAAACCAGATTCTAAGTTTCCTGGATTGTGACAAGTTAAGTTGCAGAAAAGTTACCGACTGGACTTCTGGTTGGGGACTTTCTACTCAACCAGCAAACAATCTTTCTAGTATGTTGGATAAGGTTTCCATCATGGATGGTCTTATCACAAATGGTCAGTCGATGACTCTCGATCAACTTGCTGCAGAAGGATCTAATTTCTCCTTCCTTACTATTGTTGGTGGAGAGTATGCTGGATTTATCGAGTGTAACAATAAGAGAGATAATCCTACATCGCAAGATGATATTGGTATCACTCCACCAGGATTTATTTTCCCCAAATGTATTCCACCAAAAGTTGAATTCGTTGGAGATGCCACTGTTGCAGCAGAAGGAGTGCCCATTGTTGCTGTGGATGGATCTATTCTTGCAGTTGTAATTACTAATCCTGGATCTTCATATGATGAAGCTCCTACAGTTGCTGTCATTGATAAGACTAACCATGGTGGTGGTGCGGATCTAGAGGCAATCCTCGATTCAAATGGAAGAGTTGTTAATGTTGTTATCAGAGATCCTGGATTTGGTTATTGTCAAACATCTCTTGGTGATGTTATTGGATTACCTGATCAATTGCCAGGTCCAACCACTGGCCAAACCGATCCTGATATAACTCCTCCAGTTATATCTGTTCTCACTCCACCAGATAATTCTGTTGGTGTTTCTACCTTAACTTGTTTCCAATTTGAGTTTAGTGAACCAATTCAAAGAGGATCTGGTAAAGTCACCATCATTGAGACATTATCCAATCAAGTTCATGATTCTATTGACGTAGTTGATAGGGATAAAGTAGAATTTGTTAACAGCAATACTATTAAAGTTTGTCCAACAACTCCACTTTCTCCAGAAACTGAGTATCATATCAATATTACTCAAGGGGCATTCACAGATAACAGTGGAAATCTCTATGCTGGTATTGCTAATACAACAACATATAATGTCACAACAACTGTCATTGCTGGAGTAAGTAGTGTTCCTGTTGGCATTGTTACCGATGTATATGTTGATCGCCCTGGTCTTGGATATACTGATGGTGACTTTGGTCAATATGGAAATTGTACTTTCGATTTCGTTTTGAATCCTCAAGGATCTATCATTGGTATTAAGAATCTTACTTGTACCGATAGATTCGAGACCCGCCCAGATATCACAATAAATACGAATACTGGGACGGGAGCAGATCTGTTAGCCGTTACTTCTTACAAACCAAACACGACCGTTATCACTACTACTCTTGGACCTGATGAACTCAAGGCAAGAGGAATTGCTATCATTAACAAAGTTCAATGTCCTGGACGATAAATGGCTGATCAACCCAAATACTATTTTAGACAATTTCCTGGATTCAGAACAACTTCTGGTGTCAAAATCACCAAGGGTGCTGATAAAGGAAAGACTACTGACTATGGAGTTATCACTGATAACGCCCAGGGTTATGTGTGGTATAAAGATGGAGTATCCAGACAAAGATGTCTCAAGACATCCATGGATCTTTGTGGTCAAAAATGTAAGAAAGATGAACCCGCAAAGATCATTCAAGCAGAGAACGGTGCAATCATTATTGAGGCACAGTATGGTGACGTTGTTATCAAAGGCAGAAACGTCAGAATTGAATCAACAGCAGATGATGGAGAGGTAACGATCCTCTCTGGTAAACACATTTATCTCAAGGCTGCTGTTACAAACATCAAAGGAACCACGGTCAATGTTCTTGCGTCTCATGATTTGAGAATGGGTGGTCAGTTTATCAATGCTAGTGCTGGTATTACTTTTGAAGCATCCACATTAACTGATTTCGTTAAGGCATCTTTCCTTGGAAAGTTGATGATCGGTATTCAGAGATTCACGGAGTTCTTAGAGTAATGGGATTTGTTACTCCTATCGGAATGGTTGGCGATAAGTTAATCGTCGGAGCCATTGATACTTCTTTTCTAGCCAGTGTTACTGCAGTTACCCCAGGAACAACAGTCCTGAATGGTCCTGTCTATGCTGGTGCTGCTTTTGGTGTTGGTGTTGCTCGAGCAACAGTAATGATTGGTCCACCTTTATCGGTATCTCTTCCAGCCTCACTTGAAGTTACTGGTATTACAAATATATTTGGCGTCCTTAATGTAATCTCTGTCAGTACATTTACTGGACTGACAACTAAACTTGGAACAACTATTAAAAATGCGTTGAGTCTCAAGAATGGCATTGACATTAAAAATGCTCTCAACCTTGGTAATGCAGCAGGTGTAGATAACGGTACACGAACTGTTAATGGTATCTTGGTCGTTAATGGTATTTTGAAAGCGAACGGAACTATCTCTACTCCTGCAATTACTGCGGCATTTGGTGCTTTTTCTTCAGTTGCTGCGCCTTTCAAACAGTTTGATATTCCTCATCCAACCAAACCTGGATATAGACTTAGACATACATGCCTTGAAGGTCCTGAGATTGGTGTGTATTGTAGAGGTGTTCTTGAAGGGAAAGATGTAATTGAACTTCCCGATTATTGGAGAGGACTGGTAAGGCAAGAATCTATCACAGTCAATTTGACTCCTAAAGAAATATATCAAGAGTTATACTATGAGATTATCGACTGGGGAACAAAAATCAAAGTCAAAAACAATGCTTCTGCTCCAGTAAATTGTAGTTATACAGTATATGGAGAAAGAAAGGACATCGAAAGAATCCAAGTTGAATATGAAGGGGAGGAAATAAACAATGGCGTATGATGATCTTACGGGGTTAGACGCTCCTAAACTTCTCGAAGACATGAACAATAAGGAGAAGGTTCCCCTTACTCCAAAAAAGATTGCTCAAGATTTGAGATCGGACTTTGGTAGTATCGAACGTCAAGTGGATCAGTTGACTGAACAATTGACAATTACTGATGCCATCCTCGACCAGTATGATGATCTGATTATCAAAGTAGATAATAAGATATTCAGTCCACAAGATTTCACTGCAGAAATCAATGCTGCTATTGATGCAGTATCTAATGCATACAAGGCAAGGATTGCTGCTGGATGTAGGAATGATCTTGCGTGGGTATTAGTAGAACAGGACAAGTTGTGGAATAAAGCATTTGGTGGTCAAGTAGATGTTTCTGTGTATGAGTGTAAGAAAGACCCTGCGACTAGAGTCCAACAGAATTACTATGGCGTAAAATACTATAAACGACCTAAAGATAGGGATTATGGTGCAAATGTCGTAGATCAGATTAGGAATGGTACTATTGACGCACTCACAACTGTTTTGGTGTTGTTTGATGAAAATGCTGGAGACTTCGTTGGTCTTGCTAGTACTGATGGTGTTGTCTGGTCTGCCCCTCAGGGAAGAAATACTGGAGTTTCTTCCATAATTACTATTGGTGATTTCATCACTGATGATCTCGATGATCCAAAGATCTTTACCACTGGCAATCTTCCCACAGTAGTTGGTTTAGGTACTACAAGTTACCCAGCAGAAAGAGTATCCGTCTCTGGATTTACTACTTCGGGTGAGTCTAGATTTTATGGTGACAATCAAACAGGAATCTTGACAACATACTCTATCGGTGATTTTATCTATGCTGATGGTGTATTTCCTAATGGAACTACTATTACTGGATTCGGAACTGCTTTATCCACTCAAACCATTATCGACGAGGTTGGAGTAACCACTTCAATTGAAATTGATATTGATTATGCAACAACCTCTCAGCCATCTATTGCTACTACTTCGGGACATATCCTTCAGGTAGGTATTGTTTCTACATATCCAGCAGTATTTCTAAGCACATTCACTCAAGTTGGTGGTGCGAACACTGGATTTACTATTGTTAGACCGCCAGAAATCGGTGGAATTACTTTCGATGAAAGCAAGAATCCTATTGATCCCGTTGAGATTGGTATGCTTGCATCGGGAAAGGTAGGTTTTGGGAATAAGATTGCCTTGGTAAACAATGGAGATTCACCTTCAACTAAATCTTGGCATGAAGTTAGAGAAGAACCTCAACCAGGTGTAGGTGCTGGATACATTGAACATTGGGAAGGTAATCTTCTTTGGCCTACTTTAGAGACAACTTCCATTTCTGGATATGCTGGATCTACTGCCATCTACTCTACTAGTATTAATTATGCTACTGAAGGTCAAAGAGTGACCGTAAATAGTGGTTCTGGAAGTACGGCTTCGAGTAAGATTGGAACGACTGGTGTTTCTCCTTTGTCTCCATCCAATTGTGCGGAACTTGATGCCGCCATTGCGTCTGCGGAATCTAACAGAGATGCAATAATCAGTGCCAATACTCCAAAAATCAACTATTATTGTGGTGTAACTCAAAGTCTGAGAGACCTCAGGGATGAGAAACAAACTCAAGCATGGTCATTCCTACAGGGGATTGGAAGTCTTAACGCCAAAAAGGCAGAGGACACTGCAAGAGCTGAACAAATGGAAAACATTGATTGGTCCGAATTTGAGTAATGGATGATCTGCAAAAATTGAAACTCTCCAAGCATCATGTTGAATGCTTGGAGATTCTTTTATGTGACAATGAGTGGTCTCATTATTTGAATAGTAGCCTGATCTCAATTAAGTATGAACTAGATCGACAGATTAATCTTTTGGAGAATGCCAATGGGAATGTATGATACAATTCGTTCTTCTTACGATCTTGGAGAAGATTTTACTGATGTGACTTTACAAACTAAGGATTTAGATTGTATAATGTCAGAGTACTGGTTGGATCCAGCTGGTAACTTATATGAAATTGATTTCACTGGTACTCAAACATTTGAGTGGAATGAAGATTCTGATACTTCTTTTCCTATTGTGCATTGGAAACCTAATGGAACTAACGGAGTCGTAAGGGCAACATCAGTGACCGACTATATAAGAGTGATTCCCGAAAAACTGGGAGTAGATTATTACCTAACACTTCATTTTGAAGATGGTAAATTGCAAAAACATTTTATAGAACATTGATGGAACCACAGAATACTCAGGCATTTGGTACTGAACTTTTGATGCAGAATGCTAATCTGCTTGCAAAAGATTTGTACGAGGCCACAGAGAGAATCAAACAACTTGAGAGACTTGTTACAGATCTTCGACGTGATGTCGATTCTCAGAAGTTTTTCATGGATCGACTACTAGATGAACATGAATGAAACAGCAGTAATTTATTCTAACGGAAGTCAAGAATGTGAGCGCATGGCAATGCTGCTCCGATCTTTAGGGGGAGAGTTCCATGAATATCTCCTCGGAGTTGACTTTAGTGACAAACAATTTCGTATGGAATTTGGATCTGAAGCAACGTATCCACAATGTGCTATCGGTCACAAACATATCGGCAGCATGAAAGAGACACTACAGTATATGAATGAACAGGGAATGTTTTTATGACTAAGAGAGAATTTATTGACAGTAATGGTAACTCCTGGGAGTGGGAAGAAACCTCCGAGGTTACCAAGGCAGTTGCCCGTCTTCATGAAGATATTCGCACTCGTGAAGCACGATACAAAAAGGAAGGGGTGGACACTTCAGAGAACTGACCCCTTGACGAATCCCGCCAGACACCGTATATTAGTATTGTTCAACACACAACCCCAATGAACGAAGAGTTTCTCACCCGTATCGTTGCCGACATCGAACGCAAGACGTTCTATCTTTATTCCAACGAGGGTGATTCTAAAGTGATGGAGTGTGAAACCTCCGAACAATTCCTTTCTGTACTTGATGTTTGCAAGAATCAGTGTCAAAATGGTGAGTTAGTATTTGCTCCTTGATAATATGGGAGCGTGGCGGAATCGGTAGACGCACCAGACTTAAAATCTGTTGGGCATTGTGCTCGTGGGGGTTCAAGTCCCCCCGCTCCTATATTAACTACATAGTATACAATAAATGCCACTATAGCTCAGCTGGATAGAGCAACGGTTTTGTAAACCGTAGGTCGTCGGTTCAAGTCCGACTTGTGGCTTTCCTCTTCGGAGGAATAGGTGGTGTTACCGCTATTTCGGACAGGGGTTCGATTCCCCTCGACTCCACTCATGGGGTCGCAATGGTCTCGACGGGGTTGTAGGAACATGACTGAAACCTGCTTGGATAAGCAACAAATAGATGCCAAAAACATCGCTCCTGCGAACAAGATTGTTCGCTTCTCCCGTCAGTCTGCACCTGTTGCTGCCTGACCCATATAGGGAGATCGGGGTTAAGTTAGCCTTGTTACCCAAATAACTCTTTGGGGGTGGAATGCCCCCTTAGAAAATAGGGAGAACACGATGAAAATCAATCTATGGTATTGCGTCGAAATGAAACAATGGCGCTGGACTTTGGTAGATGATCGTCGTCCTATTCTTAAACAACACTCTGGTCAAAGACCAGATCTAAGAGTGGCAATGGAAGACGTTGCTAATACGGTAGAATATATATTAGATACAGGATTGGGGAATTAGCTCAGAGGGTAATCCTCTGTTATATCCTTATGAGGTATATTACGATTACTCCATCAACATCTGGTAGTCTATTGGTAAGGACGGGTGGACAACACACATGGAAACTAGGTTCGATTCCTAGACAGATGGTTGTCGTGGTTCAGATATTATGATAGAATCCAGTGGGGCGTCTATCAAACCAATCTGATTTAGTCTCACAATCACACGGCACACGGGGAATTAGCTCAGTTGGTAGAGCGCCTGCTTTGCAAGCAGGATGTCAGCGGTTCGAGTCCGCTATTCTCCATTCGTTATTCGCAAATGGCGAATACTGATCATTAGTCAAAGTATGAAAATAATTAGAGATTGCTTAACGGAACTACTTTTTTCTGAGTGTAAGGGAGAACTTAAAGATAAGTTGCATTCAGAAGAATGGTCTACAAGTCAAGTAAATTGGACTGATGAAGTTCGTCTTCATGTAGGATCGTGTCTTGCCTCTACATTATCAGATAAATTGCAGACTAAGGTTCTTCGGGAAATTTCTCAACATTTGCCCGAGTGCCAACGATATAGATGTAGATTTTATGTATGGCAACCTTTATCTGGTATTCCTCCACATACAGACCAGAATCATAAGTTCGGTGCCACAATCTACTTAAATGAGAAATGGGATATTCGTGATGGTGGATACTTTATGTGGAAAGAAGATGATGGTGATATATGGAAGGCAATTAGTCCGCAACGTAACATGATGATGGTCAATACCACACAGGAATGGCACCAAGTTACTCCAGTGTTGCATAATCCAAATAACTTACGTTATACTATCCAAATCTGGGGTGATTAAATGAGAATCGTCGGTATTAGTCCAAGTCATGATTCTTCTGTATGTGTCTATAATGACGGTGAGATAGAATTCTTTTTCAAAGAAGAAAGACTTTGTGGCATTAAGAAAGAGTCCAAACCATTTCTTGCCATGTATGAAGCATACAAGACTCTTAAGGGACCTGTTGATGTAGTTGTAATTGCAACACCAGACGGTAGGAGTATATACAGTATTGATCTTCTTGCAGAAAGATTATTTAAGTGTCCCGTGATTGATATGGACGAGTATCATCACATGAGTCACGCTGCACTGGCATTTGAGAACAGTGGTTTTGATGAGGCACTTATCTTTGTTGCTGATAGGAATGGATCTAAGATTAATGACATTTGTCGCGAGTCGGAGACTGTTATGGTTGCTCGTAGGGATCCATATACGTTCACAGAAATCTATAAAAACTATTGGTCAGACCGTCCCTCACATCAGATTCGAGAAACTTTAGAGTATCTGAAACAAGTTAGATCTGAGACAAAACACATTTGCCGTAGTCAATTCAATACTACGATGGTATATGAGTCTGCCACTACCCTCATTGGTCAACATCCACTAGAGAATGGTAAGACGATGGGACTCTCTGCCTACGGTCATCCAGAGGGGTTTCCTGATCTTTTCATTCGTCCAATGGATCCCGATGTGTTCATGGTTCCTCAGGATTCTTACTTTTCCCTAAAAGAAGACAGATATAATGTTCTACCTGTGACAAATGTAGACCTGGACTGTTTTGCCACAAGAAAAGTTACACCCGAACATACTCTACAGGCAGACTATGCTAAACATGTTCAATCTCAAACTCAAGAAGAAGTTGCTAAGTGGGTTGAATACTATGTTAATAAGACTGGTATTAGGAATGCAATTGTCACTGGTGGATATGGAATGAATGTTGTTACTAATTCATATCTGATTAAACAGATGCCCGAGTGCAACTTCTTCTTTGAACCTATCGCAGATGATACGGGTAACTCTATTGGTGCAGCAATTAAAGTATACAAAGAACGTACTCAAAGTTATGAATCATATCCTCTAAAAGATACTTTCTTCCATGGATATGATTATAGTCTTGATGATATTGAGAGAGACTGTCAGTTGTTGGTTTCGGAAAAAGAAATTGCAGAGTTTATCTTAGATAACAAGTCAGTTGCCGTCTACTATGGAAAAGCAGAGGCAGGACAACGTGCATTAGGAAATAGATCTATTCTCTTTGATGCTTTTAATCCTGACGCCAAAGATATTGTTAATAAAATTAAAAAACGTGAATGGTATCGTCCATTTGCAGGTATGATACTACAAGAAGATGCCAATACTTGTTTCGATATGTTAGGTTTGGAAAAGAGTGAGTTTATGACAAACTCTTTTCAAATTAGAGATGAGTGGAGATCTAAACTTCAAGGCATTGTCCATGAAGATGGATCCTGCAGAATTCAAACCGTGAGTGAAGGACATTTACTTTATGAACTCCTCAAAGAGATCAAATCTGTGCGAGGTATTGGGATTCTTCTCAACACTAGTTTTAATCTTGCTGGTGACCCCCTTGTTGAAACGCCCTCAGAAGCACTCAGAACATTGCATAACTCCGAATTAGATTATGTGTGGTTTCCAAAACTTAAAAGTGTTGCCGCATAACTAAACCTATTATATAATATTAGGGTGTGAAGGAAGTGCAATCGGGGTCTTCGGACCCCATTTTTTACAATAAACATCGTTATGCATAAACCTTATTCCCAAGAATGGCATAGATATCGATATCTCAAGGAAGCGATCGATAAATACCTAGATGATGGTATTGATCCGACGTTTATTGTGGATGACATTCGTGACATTCTACATATTCGTTCTGAATCAGCATATGCTGAGTTCCAAAGGATCAATCAATTAGAACACTATCTATCGGAAGAATAGTATGCTCTCCACCCAATATCGCCTTCGTCTTGAAGGTATCTGCAAGAGAATCATTCGTGGCGAAAATGTAAATCTTGAAGATATGATTTGGTCAAATAAGTTAGCAAAAGCAAATACAACTGCTAGTGAAATGCTTAAAAAAGCAAGACGCCAGGCTGCCAATCCAGACATGGTTGAAGGCAGTATGGATGATTTTATGAATAAAATGGGATTGGGTGATCCCGATCCATCAAATCATCGCTCAGGATTTAGTAGTGCTGATGAGATTGTAGATTGGTTTAATCGCGAGAAACCAGATGACTGGCGACAAAGAGATTGAACATAAGTTTGAATATCAATGGGGCGGTGAAGATACCTGGTACACAAAGTCAAAACGTTGGGCAAATAAACAAAAATTTCCCATCAATCATCTTGCCCTTGGTTTAATTGAGTGGTTATGGGAAAGGTGGATTGATGGTAGAGTAGAGATGGAGATGACTTCTGTTGACAAACAGGCAGAAGAAATCAAGAAACAATGGGAAGAAGAAGAAAAACAAGAACCCATTACTGAATCAAAACCATCAGAAGTAGAAGGACTTGATGATATTGGTATCAAAGCACCTTACATTTCAGATTAGACCTCCCAATGGGAGGTTTTTTAGTGTCTAAATATAGTCAGAAGAATATTATTTTGAGTCAAAATGCCTCTTTCAAGACTAGAGAATTTCCTCAAGAACGCTGAAGGTAATATTTTATATGTAAACCCTTCCGACTTTGATGCTACAGACAGTATTGAGAACAGAGGTAATTCTCTGACTCGTCCTTTTAAGACAATTCAAAGGGCACTGATCGAGGCGGCAAGATTTTCGTACCAGACAGGAAAAAATAACGATAAGATCGACAGAACAACGATTCTGACGTTCCCAGGAACGCACTATATTGATAATAGACCTGGATATACTGTTGTAGATAACAGTGGTACTGCCCAGTTTAAGGCAAGAAGAAATAATGGTTTCGTTGAAGTAACTCTGAATGAGTTTACAACAGAAACCAACTTTGACGTACTTGACAGAAACAACGATCTTTACAAGTACAACTCTACTGAAGGTGGCGTAATCCTGCCTCGTGGTACGTCTATCATTGGTCTGGATCTCCGTAAAACCAAGATTCGTCCTCTGTATGTTCCTGATCCTGAAGACGATAGGTTCACATACACTTCGATCTTTAGAGTTACTGGTACTTGTTACTTCACGGCATTCTCTCTGTTTGATGCCGATCTTGCTAAAGTTGCATATTATGACTTCGACAGTAACACTAAGAAACCAACATTCTCTCACCACAAACTGTCTTGCTTCCAGTATGCAGACGGTGTAAATAATGTCATTATCGACGGTACGGATTCTCAACTGACCGACCTCGATATGTTCTACTATAAGGTTGCTAGAGCATATGGTGATGCTTCTGGTAGACCTGTTGGAGACTTCCCAACGTTTGATGACTTCGAACCCAACATCGACGAATTTAGAATTGTTGGTGACCTTGCTGCTGACCCAGTTGGCATCAGTTCTATTAAGTCTGGTGATGGTAATACTGCCTCTACACAGATTACTGTAACCACAAACAAACCACACAATCTTTTCAAAGAGACTCCCGTTCTTATTGCTGGTATTACTACATCCATCAATGCATATAACGGTTCTTTCGTTGTTGATGAAGTCTTAAGTGATACTGAGTTTAGATATATTTCTCCTCTTGTTCCTGGCAACCCTCTGCCAATTCCCCAAGAGATTCAGAACTCCTCTGTTATTATTGAACCTGACACTGTAGGATCTGCATCTCCATACATCTTTAACTGTTCTCTCCGTTCGGTTTATGGTCTGAACGGCATGGATTGTGATGGCGACAAGGCGACTGGATTCAAGTCGATGGTTGTTGCACAGTTCACGGGTATCTCTATTCAGAAGGATGATAATGCATTCATTCTGTATAACCCAGACACTGCAATCTTTAATGATGATACTTCTGTTGCTGATGCTGAGAGACCTCTTCACAGTAACTCCAGTGCCATTTACAAACCAACATACGAAACCTCTCACATGAGAGTGAGGAACAACGCTGTTGTTCAGATCGTTTCGGTGTTTGCTATTGCGTTCGCAAGACACTTCCAGGCAGAAAGAGGTGGTGACGCCTCTATTACCAACTCTAACTCCAACTTCGGTCAAACTGCTCTTGAGTCTAGTGGATTCAGACCATTCTCCTTTGATAGAGACGATGTTGGTTATGTTACTCACATCATTCCACCTAGAGAACTTACAGCAGAAGACACCACAATCTCTTGGTTGACTCTGGATGTTCAGAAGACTATTGGTATTGCTGATACTGGTAGACTTTATCTCTATGGATATGATACTCAGGAAGTTGTTCCACCTTCTCAGGTTGACTCTTATCGAGTTGGTGCAAGAGCAGGTGATACTCTGAAACTTGCTCTGGTAGATACCACTACTGGTGCTGCCGTTCCTAATGTATATTCTGCACCAATCTTGATGCAGTCTGGTGCCTCTGGTATCACAACTTCGTATCGTAAGGTATACAATGTTGTTCGCAATGCGGGCGTCAACTTTATTGTTTCTAACGTCTTTACTCTGATTGAAAACCATCAGTTACTCACTGGTGAGAAAGTTAGAGTCTTTTCTGACACTGGTGAGACACCAAATGGCATTATCAATGATAAGATTTACTATGCCATTACTGGTGGTTCTCTTGCTGCAAATAGAATTCAACTTGCCGCAACTCTGAACGATGCTCTCTCCCGTAGACCTTTAACTGGTCTCTCTAATGGAGGCGGTAAACTTAAGATCATTTCTACGGTTTCCGATAAAGAACCTGGACAACTCGGACACCCAATTCAATTTGATAGTGTAAACAATAACTGGTATATTACTGTTGACCCAAGTTCTGTTTCCAACACCATTTATCCAGCACTCTATAGTCTTGGAGTTGGTCAGATTGGTGAAGAATCAGGATCCACATACCTGGAAAGAAGAGTAGATAACAGATCTCTGCAAGATAGACTTTATAGAGCAAGATACGTTATTCCTAAGGAACACGTTGATGCACGTCCACCTACTCCTGGTTTCGTTCTTCAAGAATCTAAGACAGTTGGTATTACATCTGCCTCTTATCTGAGTGCAGACTTAACTAACCCAACACAACTTAGAAACGTTAAGATCGTCAAGAATGCTACATGGGCAAATGATATTATTACCATTACGACAGAAAAGGATCACAAACTTGCTGTTGATGACTTAGTAACTCTTAGAAATATTGATTCTGTCAACAACCCAGACGGAACCTACAATGTTGGTTTCAATGGTGAGAATCCAGTTACGAGTATTCTGAGTAGAAAACAGTTCACTATTGCTGGTATTACAACTGATCCTGGTGCATTTAAGAACCAGATCAACCAGAGAACAACACAGGCACAGATTGAGGCACTGCCTACTGTTCAAAGATCTAAGTCTAAGGATAGTCTCTATGTCTATCGTGTTCAAGAAGTAAAACCACATATTCCTGGAACATCTGGACAAGATGGTATCTACAACCTCATTCTTGTCTGTGGTTCTATCCCTCTTGATAAAGATCTTGGTTTCGGTGTTTCCTTCAAGTCATTCTCTCAAGACGTTAGAAACCTCTATCCACAGCAAGATAGAGATAATTACAACTCTGATCCAGAACCTTCTGTATCGTTTGCACAACCTTCCGTCATCGGTAAGGTTATTTCTAACGACAAGAAGAAGTCTCTCACAAGAGAATCCCTCAACTACTTTATGCAGGGATTCAATGTTGGTACTGCTGTAACTGGTGCTGTTGTTTCTGGTACAGGTAACACTACTATTACTCTCTATAGTGAAGTAGAACACAAGTTCAATTCCATCAAAGAAGTTAATATCATTGATGGTGGTGCTGGATACAACAACAGCACAGGTATTGCAACTGTCATTTATGCCGCAGACTTCGTTAATAATGCCTTGATTGGTAGAGGTGCTGCAGCAGAAGTTCAGATCTCTGCTGCTGGTACTGTTTCTAGTGTCAAGATTATTGATGGTGGTTGTGCTTATGGTGTAGGTAACACCATGACCATTGATCCATTCCCAGCAGGTGCTGCAACATCTCCTGCTGTTGTTGAAGTTGTTTCTATCTTCGACAACGTTGGCGATGGTTTGGATCTCTCTGGTTTCGTAGATCCATTGTATAATGGAACTCATAAGATCGTTGATATTCCTACTTCTAGATCTGTTTCTATTGAGATTGATAAACCTAATATTGTTTCTCCTTACTATGAAACTAGAACTGATAGAAGACTCCCACAATACTCTCTCGCCAACCCTGGTGTAGGTATTACTTCTATTGAAATGACTGGTGCAACTGGTGTTGCAACTGTTAGATGTACTAACAATCATACTCTGGTTGCTGGACAAACATTTACTATTGTTGGAACAGGCAATTCCTTCTTTGATGAAAGACCATTCGTTGTCGTTGATGTTGATCAGAATACACCACTGACGGATATTCACTTTAACGTCGGTGTACACACTGCTGGAATCGTCACTGCTTATAGTATTACTGATGCCAGACTGTTTGGTCATGGCATGAGAGCGAGAGCAAGATCTCTTGGTCTGGGTGAGAACAATCTGGGTGCAAGAGCGGCAACCTTCTACACAGGTATCAGCACAACTCTTGCTGCTCCAATGACAGCAACTGACTCTACAATTACTCTTACCAACACTGCTGGTTTCCGCAAGGGAGATTATTGTTTAATTAACGCAGAGATTGTCAGATTCACCAACGATAACGTTAACTCGGTTATTCGTGGTCAGTTTGGTACTGTTGCGAGTGCTGCTATCTCTGGCGCAACGATTAAGAAGATCGAAATTGTTCCAATGGAACTTCGTAGACCTTCTATTCTTCGTGCCTCTGGTCATACATTTGAATATCTTGGTTATGGTTCTGGTAACTACTCTACATCTCTGCCACAAAAACAGGATAGAGTTCTGAGTTCTGATGAACAACTCGCCGCCCAGAAGAAAGAGGCAAATGGTGGTAAAGTCGTTTATACTGGTATGAACGACGCTGGTGAATTCTTCACTGGTTACAACAAACTGTCTGCAATTACTGGTGAGGAAGAGGTCATCGGTGCTCCTATCTTCACCTACACTGGTGATGATGCAGAGTCTGAGGCAACTAAGAAAGTTTCTGGTGTATTTGACGAGATTCTGGTAAGAGAAGGCATCACTGTTGAGGGTGGTGATAACAACAATAGAACTTCTCAGTTCTACGGTCCTGTCAACATGACCGAGAAGTTGACTAACAGTTCCATTGATGGTATTGAAACTAGAAACCTCTTCCTGAAAGGTACTGCCCCTCAGGGTAAAGAACTGACCGTAGGTATCTCAACTCCATTAACTGCAAAGAGATCTGGTGATATTTCTCTTATCACTAACCCCAATACTGGTGGTTATATTGGACACATCTATGCTGAAGGTGAGTGGAGAAGAATGGGTGTTGTCTCTCAAGAGAGAGATAGACAGTTCTTCAAGATTGATCAACTTGGTATTGGTCAGTCGGGTGTTGGTCAATTTAACTTCACTGATGCCCTTGAGGTTAATGGTACGGTTAAAGTTAATCACCTGTATGTTTCTGGTATTGTTACCTTTGCATCTCCACAGACATTTACTGGTGTTACATACGATAGCATCATTGTTAGAAAGATTGCCAACTTCTGGGGTTACAACACTACTGGAGGCATTTCTCCTCAAGGTATTCCCTGGGAGAACTATGGTTACTACAGTATTGTAGATGAAGGCGGTGTATCTAGACTCTTTGATGTAGAAACTGTCGGTACTTATGTTTCCTTCAAACCTGCTTCTCACATCAGCATTGAAGGTCCAATCAATGATACTTACGCTGGTGTAAGTACATTCGTTGGTACACTTGATGTTGGTAATATCGAGTGTGATGGTGGTACAATCAATGTAACCACGTTGACTGCTATCAATGCTGGTATTGATACTCTTGCGGTACGCAAGAATTTCTCTACGCCATCGGGTATTGTTACCGATCTGTATTCTGAGGTTGCCTCTGTAACTAATGGTCTGTATGCGAACCTCGGTATTATTACCGACTTCTACAGCAGCACATCGTACACAAATGAGGCAAATATCTACTCGGGTATTGTCACTAACCTGTATGCCTCCAACAATCTGACCACTCCACAGGCATACATTGCAAACGGTATTGCCACTAATATGAGTGGTACAAACCTGAGTTACGATAACATCATCGGTGTCGCAATGACAGCGACTGATCTTAACTTCACTGACCAACTGTTTGGTCCTACTGCCTTCATTAACAGTGGTATCATTACAGCAGTTAGATCCAGTGTAATCATGGGTCCTGGTCAACAGGGTCAGGGACAACCTTCTCTTGAGATTGTTGCTAACTCTGGTGTTGTTACCTCTCTGGTTGGTACTTACTCTACGCTTACATTCCTGAACACTGGTAACGGTGGTTCTCTGACTTCGCCTAAACTTTATGTCAACTCTGGTATTATTACCGCCCTGGGTGATACTGGCGTCAATATGACAATTCAGTGTGGACCTACTGGTAAGATTAACGCCTTCCAGTTTGTACATACTGCATCTCAAGGTACTCCACCTATCATTACATCTTCTACAACCAAGTGCGTTAACTTAAACGCAGACTTGTTGGATGATATGAATACTTCATCCACAAATCAGACTGGATTGTCTATTGTAAGTAGAGATAATACTGGTAGTTTCTCTGCAAACGTTATTACTGCAAATGCATTTAATGGCGGTTCTGGATCCTTCTCCTCTGGATCTATCAGTGGTAATTTGGGAGTCAGTGGTTCAACAACTCTCAACAACTTGACCGTTAACGGCACATTCAGTGCTGGTGGTACTTTCAGTGGTACTGCTGCTCAGGCAAATGATGTTGAGATCGTTGATACTCAGAACGGTGGATGGTTCTACCCAGTAATGACCAAAGTTCCCGAGAATGATGGTCTTGGTTATAGACAACTGTATCGTGACCAGGGATTCCTGTTCAACGCAAACGTCAACCAGATTGCTGCTACGGGTGATATTGTTGCCTTCTATTCTTCCGACGAAAGACTGAAGGATAACATCGCTCCTATCCCCAATGCTCTTGATAAGATTCTCTCGATCAGTGGTAACACCTTCGAGTGGAACAACGAAGAACATGAAACTGGACACGTTGGCGAAGATACTGGCGTCATCGCACAAGAGATTGAGGCACTCGGATTACCTGGACTTGTTACCACCAGAAAGGATGGATACAAGGCAGTTAAGTATGAGAAACTCACCGCACTCTTGATCGAGGCAGTGAAGGAACTCTCCGCCAAAGTTTCTGATCTGGAAGAAAAACTCAAGGATAAGTAAATGGACGAACCCGATTTCATTATTGATTTTGATCTAGAAGATATCTGCCTTCTCTATAAATCAGTCTCCGTACATTTGGAGACTGATGGACTAGAGGAGGATCTTTCTGAAAGATTGAGAGATCTTCAGACACATCTTTATAGAACTATTTTGGAGTGCAAACTCGCTGGAGGGTTCGAATAAATACAAAAAAAGAGGATATTATGTCTTTGAATTTGATTGATACCAGTGAGATTAAAATTAGCAATGACATGCAATATGTTTCCGTAAGAATCGGAAAAGATCAAAATCATCCAGTTATTGTTGTAGATAATTTTCTGGAAGATCCTGATTATTTCTTGGAGAATATTGTAAATAAAGTTCCTCTTGAAAAGAATAGGGAACAGTTTGATGCTGGTGGTAGTTCTATCCCAGGATATACGGGGCAAATCTTCATGATGTTGCCTGAAGTTAGAAATGCAATAGGATATTTCATTGATAAATTTACCGATTTCGAGATACCTGATCCAGAGAATCTTAGGTATGCATTTCAGGTAAATGCCATTGATAGTAGTCTACAATTTCCAAAGGCACTGATTCAACCTCACGTTGATCCTGCCATGTTTGCGTTTGTTCTCTACATGAACAAGGAAGTTGATACTGGAGAAGGTGATAATTATGCAGGTGGTACAGCATTTTATTCTCATAAAACTGCTGGTTGCATAAACATGGAACATGTATTTGTGAAATTCAAAAGAGAAGAACCTTACTGGAATTACAAAGAATGGGAATATGATTTCCTGGAACAATCTACTGACATGGTTCCTTTGGACTACAAATGTATGGATCCTGTGTGGACAGAGATTCATGAAGTTCCAATGAAATACAATAGATTAGTTCTCTATCCATCATATCTCTGGCACTCTGCAAAGTTTGCTTCTAGTGATTTCAAGGATAGACTTAGAGTTTCTGTTTCGGGATTCGTTGCGAAAGAATATTTCTTATGAATCTCTCGGATCATATACATGATTATCATGATGTATTAGATGCTGATGAATACTTTCGACTTCTGAAGTTATTAAAGAACTTTGAGTTTCCAGACTTTGAAGATATTGCAGAGGATGCAAACTATTCTCTCAAGGGACATAGGCAACAGGTTCTTTTAACTGAGGGTGAAGTATTTGACATTGTTCATGCTGCCTTCAAAAGAACGATGCCAAAGATATTGAATGACTATCGTTGGTGCCTTCCAGATGGAGATGTCTTCGATAAATATAGTGGTTACTGGTTATGTAAATACCCAGAAGGAGGATATCTTTCATATCATACAGATATGGATGCCGACGCTGCATCAGTTACTGCATCATTTCAAATCAATGATGACTATGAAGGTGGCGAAATGGTCTTCTGGAAAAACTATACGTTAGATAAACATAAAAACTCCATTCATGTTTATCCAAGTGCTTTGGTTTATCCACATGAGGTCGCCAAGGTTACATCAGGAACAAGGTACTCAGTCGTTGTATGGTTTGCTTACGATAAAGGAGAACAATGGTAGATTTTGGATCGCTCGAAAAATTAGTCAAGTCGAATGACTATCCGCACTTAGTTTCTCAAACTGATGTAGAGAACGTCAGAAAGATTGTTGATGCCAATCCATCTCTCTTTTCAAAGGCATGGAATGAACGTGGTTCGAAAAGAAGGGATAGTGGATGTATTTTTGTCCGACAATACACTCAGTCTCCTACTTCTGGACTCAAAAACGTCAATATTGATACTCTTTATGGGTTCTTTTTTAAAGCACCTACAGGTATTACAGAGTGGCAACCATATGGTAAAGATGTGATTCATAGAAACCCCATCTTTAACTACTTCATGGGTAACAGATTTCTTGCATTTGATGCAGCAAATCCCACCGAAATTGTGGAAGAACATATTGACTTTGAAATCTTCCCAATGTTCCCTGCAAGTATTAAACACTTGTGTAATTTGATTGGGGATTTAGTAGGCAATCCGAATACATCCGAACTGGAAAGTATTTTCTCTGGTATTGATAATCTTGCCGATCCAGAACTTAAAGATTCATATGATTTGTCACCCACTTATTTGATTCACAATCGTCTCAAAAATAGTGTGGAGATTCTCTTAGTTAGAAATGATGATAATGTCGGGACAGTGAAGGACTTGCTCGCAAATGTTGCTGGAAGTAAGAGAACTAAGATGTATTTGAGTACAAGTAATACCATTGATGTGATGGACTCATTGTATATTGATGAGAATACCTATGTGAATGTAAGTATCACATTTGATTCTAACGGGGTTCAGAAAAAGTTTGGTCAGAATGTGTTGCCCAAGAAGAAGAAAGATGCGCCAGCAGGCACTACTGCCCAAGATAACTTTACAAAGTATCAGTATTACAAACAATGTCATATTGATTCCCTGTCATCTATTGCCCAGTCAACAGAAAATTGTTCTTGGTTGCCCGAAGGTTGGGCACCAGAATTAAACAACTGGGAAAATAGTACCAGTACAGAAAATATATTTGCTACCTTCCAAGTATCTACGGAACATGAAGGCAACTCTATGCGCGTTGCATATGGATTTGTTGGACCTCTTAATGGTCCAGAACCACATTAAACAATCGGATTACTGATAACGATACCCATTGTGGGAGTAGTTTGCTTTGCCGCCGCCTGGACCTCCGCCGTTGCCTCCATTACCACTGTTTCCTCCGTTAGGACCACCGCCGCAACCTTGCTGACCATAACCTCCGCTATTGCCGCTGTTGCCACCGCCACCGCCAGAACCATAACTCTGGAGATCACCTCCACCGCCGCCATTTCCACCGTTTCCGCCATTTCCTGCTCTGCCATTTCCACCGTTTCCGCCATTACCACCAGAGGCACCTGGCCATACTAAATTCCAGACACTTCCGTTCCATTCGTAACCCCTACCTCTGCCACCTGATCCACCATTACCACCATTTCCTCCGTTACCACCATCACCATTACATTCTCTCTTTGTTCCATTACAGAACCAACCGTTACATCTGACGCTACCGCTGTGTTGACCGTTGCCACCATTGCCACCGTTACCGCCATTTCCTCCGCCACCTCCAGCACCAAAGATTCCTACAGATGCCCATTGACCATTCCACATACTATCGGGAATCTTGATAGCACTTGCGATATGTAGACCACTGTTACCAGCACCACCGCCATTATTTCCTGGACGACCAACAATTCTAGGAGTACCTGTACCTACAAGTTCAACTTGAGCACCATTCAAGTCTCCACTATTGTTAATTCTCAGTGCAGGATTAGTGTCAAAGGATCCAGCATGACCACTAAAGATGATTTTTTTGTTTGCCTGAGAAGTCCAGTCAGTGTCTCCATAAATCTCCCATCTTGCCTGGAGATGTACAAAGTTTCCATTGCAATATGCATAGATTGTTTTAGTTGACCCACGGAAATTACTGAAATAAATCTGTCCACCAGTGGGAACATTATTGTTATATTGACAGTTCGGAACATTACCACCTCTATATTTGGAGGATAAGTAATTTCCACCACCAAATGTAGAGTTTAACTGACTCATGTAGATCGAACCACTGGCAAAGTAATTATCAGTTGCCTTTGAGATCTGACCGTTTCCGATAACACCTGACATTACACTTTCACCAGGCACATCTGATGCTACCATTTCCGATCCATTATCAGCATTTGTCACAGAAACAATCTTCTGATTCTCTTCTGGAACTGCAACAATGTCATCCTTTGCAGATGTTGCGAGTTGTCTCAAGATTGATTGATTTAACTCTGACATGTATGGTACAATATGACGCCTGCCGTTATTTATCTAAATATACGCCGAGAAAGAGTTTATTATGAACACAGAAACAAAGTACAAAGAATTAGTAGACAAGGCACTCAAATTGAGAGATGAGTTGCTCCAAATGGAGAAAGATTTTAACGAGAAGAAAGAAGAATTTCTCCGATTGCAAGGTGCCATCAGTGTTTTGGAGGAAATGCAGACAGGGGTTGCCAAGGGATCCTGACTCTGTTATTCTACTTGTGTTGGTGGATGACCGACGGCACACTCCGCGGCAACAAATATCCGTTGCTACGGCACACTCCGTTGCTCAAAACCGACACATTGTAGTACGACACTAAACACGATGTCAAACAAAGCAACATTCGGTCCTATTCAATCGGACTTTTACAAGTATTCGGTGGAGTCTTTCCTCGCCGAGATGCAACCCAAGACCCGTGCGGACTATTCTTTCCAGTCCCGAGTTCGCTGGGCAAACGACAACAAACGTTCCTACATCACTTCGGTGATCCTGGGAATGGCACCCTCTAAGTTTATCCTGGCATCTACAGATGCCTGCCAGGTTACTTCTAAGGTTGCCGCAGACAAACAGTATTATCAGGGATGGAAAGGTCGCACTGTTGATTACCTCAACATCGACTCCAACAACCGTGTCACTACTCTCGCGGAGTTTATTCGCGGAGAGTTTGGAATCCAACCTGGATTCTATGACATTGCTGGTCAAGTTGTGGAGATCATTGAGGGGGAGAACGACATGTTCGAGACTCTGCCTAATGTGATCATGCAGGCATTCTCGAACGCAGTTGTTACCATCGAGATCATTACTTCTGCGACTCGTGATCAACTTTCTGAACTGTTCATTCGTATGAATGACGGTATCTCTCTGAATGGTCCAGAGAAGCGTAACGCAGTCATCTCCGACTTCTCTAACACCATCCGCAATCTTGCCACCGAGTATGAGTCTGTACTGAAGAACTTCTTCTCCAAGGCAGACATCAACCGTCGCAAGGTTGACGACTTCATTGCTGGTCTCGCACTGGTGTACTTCGGTGGTCTGAATACCACCATCTCCGACAAGTCCCTGTGGAGTGCTTATGCATACGGGTCCACTGAGGACAAACTCATTCACAAGTTCGAGTCGGACTTCAAGTCCTTCATCAACTTCATGGGTGATGATCTGAAGGCACTGCCTAACAAGAACTGTGTTCTTGACTTGTTTGCACTGGTGAAGGATCTGAAGGACAACAACTTCAGCATCAGTAACCGAGATGGTTTCATCGAAGGTTACATGAAGACCCACGCCATGAACCTAACTGACCCCACTACCTACACTTACAACAACGGTCGTGAGGCAGTGTATAAGGAACTCATGCGTTCGCGTGAGTCTTCCTTCAACAAACTCCGTCGTGAGATTGTTACGAAGACCTGGAATCCTGAAGAGTTCTGCACTCAACTGGACCCCAAGCGTAACTTCAGCAAGGAACAGAAGTTCAGTGCTGCAGTGAGGCAGAACTGGGTAACTCCCGAAGGTAAGACCATCGACAAGGGACGACTCTTTGACCCTACCGCATACCACGGTGGACACATTGAACCCCACGCTGATGGTGGTTCTACCGATGATGCCAACTGTGCTGTACAGGAAGCGGGAGACAATCTGTCTCTGGGACGTAACCCCATCCAGTGATTCTAAATACGAGGGAGGTTCAACCTCCCTTTTTTTATGCCTGAAGTTATGACTGTAGTTGACTTACTTCCATCTCCTTTGTATGTTCAGGAGTGTCCATTTCATGATAAAGTTAAATCTTTATTTTTGGCAGAAATTGAGCAGCAAGACGGAGAAATCATAAAAAATCCACGATCTCATTCGTTGACCCATATAGATCACTATTCTGTAGTTCAAGATGATCGTTTTTCGCGGTTTAGAACATGGGTAGAAAACTGTGCCGAAGACTTTATGTCAAATGTCA